>X96_European_Hare__coassemble_610_pt1 | contig 145150 bp, 142 predicted proteins | sample X96_European_Hare__metabat2_high_PE_013 | metagenome-assembled genome bin X96_European_Hare
GATGACGGCAGTGTAGTCGCTGACGACGGAGTACTGGCTGCTGTTGGAGCCCATGAGGAAGAGTACCCGCGTGAATTTACCGGCCGTGGCCTCCACGGCCTCGGCGAAGGTCATGCCCTCAAGCCCGGGGCTCGTCTCGCAGTAGTAGGTGTTCTGCTCCAGGGGCTCAAGCGGCCACCAGTCCTCGAAAAAGTAGTTGACCGCGCTGTTGGGCGCCGCCATGTAGCTCGCGCCGCCGAGCAGATTCCCGGGCCGAAGCCACTGAGCTATGAGCAGGCAGGTCAGCGAGTCGCCCACCAGAACGGTGCGGCTGTCGAGGAACAGCGGCTCGTCTGCCGGGTTCCCGCCCGATGAGGCCAGGCAGGCCGTAGTCAGGCAGCTTATTACGAGAAGTGTGCAAATGATTCTTTTCAGCTTCATGTTCATCATTCCAGATACCAGGTGTCGGTGCCCTCGTCGAACTCACCGCGCTCGGGCATGTAGTGCCGGAAGGCCGGGTCGAGAAGGAAGGTTGAAACAAACGTCCCAAGTCCGGGGGCAAGGATAAGTGCGGGCGGGAAGAACCAGCAGGCCGCGCCGAGCGCGCCCCACAGCGCCAGCATCCCCAGCGTCCTGAGCGGGAATCTAAGCGCCACGCGCAGGGAAAAGAGCAGTATCTGCGCCGTCTTGAACCTGAAGCGGCTCAGTACCGGACAGGCGAAGGCGAGGATGATGAACGCCACGAGGACGGCGAAGAAAAATGTGGCCCGGTAAAAGAAATCCACAGTCTCGCTCTGCGGCTGGTTCACTATGTAGACCGCGGCGAAGAAGCCCACGGCGCAAAAGAGCGCGAGAATGACGGAAAGGCCGATGCCCTGTAAAATGTTCTCTTTGAAGGAGCGGAAATACTCCCTGTACGGCCCGCCGCGGCCGCGCCTCACGGACTTTGCCACGGAGTAGTAGAGCGCCGTGACAGCCGGGCAGATGGTCACGACGGGAATGCTGATGATCAGCGTAAGCGCGCCCAGAGCGATGAGGTCTATCGCTGAGCTCCAGACTGAAAACGCGCGGTCCTTCATCCCAGGGCCTCCCTTGCCTCGTCAATGTAATAGTGGACCAGCAGATTCACGCATGCGCCGTAGCTCTGCATGCCGAGTTCCTGGTCATTGGACTTGAGGAAGGAGTCGTATACTGTGTTCGACGCCTTCTGCGGCACGCTGTCGCGGAACTGGTCCCAGTAGGCAGACTGCGCCTTGAGGTCTGCGCGGACCGTATCTGAGAGACTGTAATATACCTCGACATAGGCGTCATAGTCCACGCCGGCCAGGGCGTTGCCGAGGTAGATGTAGGCCAGCGCCGCGCCCGCATAGTTGAAGTCGGCGTAGTCCGACTCAAGGCAGGAGAGCACGGCCACAAAGTTGCACTCCTGTTCCGCAGCCACGCCGCGCTGGTGCGCTATCTCGTGCTGGCTCGTGGAGGGCAGCAGGAAGGCGGGGGAGTCCATGTTGAGGTTTGCCTCGCCGGTCATGGGGAAGAAAAAGCCCGTGAAGTCCAGATAGCTCATGATGCGCGAGAAATATATGGGCTTGGGTCTGAGCGCCGCGCCGTCAAGGAAGGGGTAGAGCTCAGAGGCGCCCTCAAAGACTTCTGCCGCGCGGTCGAGAACGGACTCGCGGTCGGCTATGTAGCTCCCGTCCTCGCCGCGCTCCACCTCGTCGGCGTACTCGCTGGCAAGCTGGGCGAACCAGCGCGTGACTGTCTCAAGCTCGGATACCTCCAGCGGTCCGTCGTCAATGCCTGACTGCTCCGAGAAACTCGGCGCGTAGTAGCAGGGCGTCCACATGACGGTGAGCCCTGCCCAGAATACGGCCCCGGCCATGCAGAGCGTGAGCACTAGGCGATATAGCTGCCACAGTTTTCCCGGGAAACATATCATGCGGTATACGCACCAGAGGATATAGGCCGCGAGTCCCAGAATGGAGGCGGCATAGATGAGCTCCGCCACCGAGAAGCTGACATTCGAGCAGAACTGCGACATGAAGACGTGGTAGGGGTGCGTGATGTGGTCGTATACCCAGACCATGGCCTCGTCGCTGCCGCGCAGGGAGCTGATAGTAGCCACGGCGGCCAGGGCGAACAGCATTATACCAAGCCGCACCGGGGCTATGCGGCGCAGGGAGCGGTTTTTCTTCTGAGTAGTTTTTTCCATAGGCACCTTTGAAAAAGGGCGCGGCGGGGCTTACCCGCCGCGCCGGCACAGGGGGCTTATTTGAACACTGAGGCGTTCTTCACGAAGTACTCGATGCCAGAGTATACGGTGGTAGCGAGCACGACTATCCAGCAGGCCGTGACCGTCCAGTCAGGCACGGGCAGCATGAGCAGAATGAAGCATACCATGGTCGAGGCGGTCTTGATCTTGCCGGACCAGGCGGCAGCGATGACCTTGCCGCCCTCGACGGCGACGAGGCGCAGCCCCGTGACCGCGAGCTCGCGCGCCACGACGATGATGGCGGCCCAGGCGGGGAAGAGACCGAAGTCTACGTACACCAGCATGACAGAGATGACCAGCAGCTTGTCCGCCAGCGGGTCGAGGAATTTGCCGAAGTTTGACACCTGATTGTAGTGCCGCGCAATGTAACCGTCCACAAAGTCGGAGACGGAAGCGACGACAAAGACGAGGAGGGCCCAATACATATGCCCCGTGAAGTCGAGGTACATGAGCACCAGGACAACGGGGATGAGCAGTACGCGGACGATTGTGATTTTGCTTGCGGTGGTGAGCTTCATATGATCCTCCCTCTGAGCTGGCCGTCCTCTGCGGCCTCGACGCGGAATTTGACGATATCTCCGGGCCTGCACTCGCCCTCAAGGACGGCGCTGCCGTCGATGCCGGGGGAGTCGAAGTAGCTCCGGCCCACAGCGAGGCCGGTCTCCGGGTCTATGTAATCGCAGATGGCCTCGATCTCGCGGCCGACGAGCGAGCTCTCCCACTCGTCCATGACCTCTGCCTGGAGCCGCTCCACAAGCGCGGCGCGCTCCATGGCCACGTCCTTCGGCGGATATTCCATCTTTGCGGCGGGCGTCTCGTCCTCGGGGGAGAAGGGGAAGACCCCGGCGCGCTCTATCTTCGCCTCGCGCAGGAATTCACAGAGCTCCTCGAACTCCTCCTCGCCCTCGCCGGGCAGGCCGGTTATGAGGCTGGTGCGCAGCACGAGGCCGGGAATGCGGGAGCGCAGCTTCTTAAAGAGCGCGCGGATGCTCTCGCCCGTGTCGCGCCGGTTCATGCGCTTCAAAATGCGGTCGTTTATGTGCTGGATGGGGATGTCGATGTATTTTACTATCTTCGGCTCCGAGGCGATGACCTCGATGAGCTCGTCGTCCAGCTCCCGGGGATAGAGGTAGTGCAGCCTTATCCAGCTGAGACCGTCTATCTTGCACAGCTCCCGCAGCAGCTCGGAGAGACTGGGCTTGCCGTAGAGGTCGAAGCCGTAGTGCGTGAGGTCCTGGGCGACGAGGATGAGCTCCTTGTAGCCGCGCTCCGCGAGCTGTCTCGCCTCGGCAAGCACCTTGTCCATAGGCCTCGAGCGGAAGCGGCCGCGTATCTTGGGGATGAGGCAGTAGGAGCAGTGATTGTCGCAGCCGTCGGCGATGAGCAGATAGGCCCAGACGTCGCCGGTGCTGATGACGCGGCCGGTCTCGGATACGGCGGCGCAGTTGTCGCCGATGATGACGGGCTTTTCGTCCCGCTCCGCGCCCTCGAGTGCGGTCACCACATCGTCATAGCTTCCCGCGCCGATGACGGCGTCCACCTCGGGCATCTCGGAGATTATCTCGCCCCGGTAGAGCTCGGAGAGGCAGCCCGCGACGATGAGCCGCCTGAGAGAGCCCGTTTCCTTGAGCTGAGCCGTCTCGAGTATGGTGTTGATGGCCTCCTGCTTTGCGTCCTCGATGAAGGCGCAGGTGTTTATGACGATGGCCTCGGCCTCGGTCTCGTCGTTCGTCAGCTCATAGCCGGCGTCAGTGAGCTTTTGCAGCATCTGCTCAGAGGCGACCCTGTTTTTCGGGCAGCCGAGAGAGATCATACCGACTTTCATTCGTCCAACTCCAATCCATGACTGAGCCTTTTCGCGGCAGCAGAGACCTCGTCCCAGGAAAAGCCGCGTCTTATGAGCGCGGCGCAGGCCCGGCGCAGGTCGTCGCCCTCCGGGGCCCTGCCGCGCAGCTTGGTTTCCAGAAGCCGCTCCACGGTGTCCGACTGCTCCGGCAGCTCGCAGAGAGCGGCGTCCCAGAGCTCGCGGGGCACGCGTCTTTTTCGCAGCTCCTCGCGTATCCGCGCGCGGCCGAAGCCCTTTGCGGCATAGTGCCGGACGATCATTCCGGCGTAGTTTTCATCGTTCACAAAACCGAGCTCCACCATGCGCTCGGAGACCGCCTCTGCCTCGGCGGGGTCCTCGCCCTTTTCGACGAGCTTCGCAGCCAGCTCGGCCTTTGAGTAATCGCGCTTTTCAAGCAGGCGCAGCGCCCGGGCCTTTGCCCTCTCGCGCGCCTCCTCAGCCATCGAAGTCGTCCGCCGAGATATCGACCGCGCGGCCGGCGGCTATGGCGGCCTTGCGGGCCTGCGGCGTCATCAGCTTGTGCGCGTTGGCGCGTATCTCCTGCTCGAGCTTGTCCATGACCTCGGGGTTCTGCTCGAGGTACTCGCGGACGTTGTCGCGGCCCTGCAGGCGGGCGTCGCCCACCGTGAACCAGGCGCCGGCCTTGTCGATGAGCTCCAGCTTGACGGCGAGGTCAATTATCTCGCCGACCTTGGAGATGCCCTGGCCGTAGATGATGTCGAACTCCGCCTCCTTGAAGGGGGGCGCGACCTTGTTCTTTATGACCTTGGCGCGGGTGCGGTTGCCTATCATCTCGGAGCCGTTCTTGAGCGTCTCAATGCGGCGCATGTCTATGCGCACGCTGGCGAAGTACTTGAGCGCGCGGCCGCCGGGGGTAGTCTCCGGGTTGCCGTACATGACGCCTATCTTCTCACGCAGCTGGTTTATGAAGATGACGATGCAGCCGGTCTTGCTCACGACGCCCGCAAGCTTGCGGAGCGCCTGGCTCATCAGCCGGGCCACTACGCCGACGCTGCTCTCGCCCATCTCGCCCTCGAGCTCGCTCCTGGGCAGCAGGGCGGCGACGGAGTCTATGACCACAACGTCCAGCGCGCCGGAGCGCACCAGCTGCTCGGTTATCTCCAGCGCCTGCTCGCCGGTGTCCGGCTGGGAGATGAGGAGGTTGTCTATGTCCACGCCAAGAGCGCGGGCGTAGGCGGGCTCGAGCGCATGCTCGACGTCGATGTATGCCGCCTCGCCGCCGCCCTTCTGAGCGGAGGCCACGACGTGCAGCGCGAGCGTGGTCTTGCCGCAGCTCTCGGGGCCGTATATCTCAACTATCCTGCCCCGGGGCACGCCGCCGATGCCGAGCGCGAGGTCCAGCGAGAGCGAGCCCGTGGAGATGGCCTCGACGTTAACGGGGATGTCGTCGCCGAGGCGCATGATGGCGCCCTTGCCGTAGTTCTTCTCTATCTGGGCGATGGCGGTCTCAAGGGCCTTTTTCTTGTCGCCCGCGGGACTGGGCGCCGCAGCGGGCGCCGCCTTTTTCTTTTCTGCCATGTCACACCTCAATAAATTATATAAAAGTAGTATTATTTGCCTCCCGGCGTCACGCTTTGGCCGTCACAACGCGCTCGACGCCGCGTGTGTCGAGCACGCTCTGTGCGTCGTGCAGCCCGGCCATGCGCATCAGGTCCTTGACGCTGCTTGCCTGGTCCTCTCCGACCTCGAACATCAGCATCCCGCCCTGGCGGATAACGCCGTGCCAGTTTTTGAGTATGGCGCGGTAGAAATCCAGCCCGTCGTCCCCGCCGTCGAGCGCCCAGACCGGCTCGTAATCCCTCACGGAGGGGTCGAGGGTCAGGATGTCGAAGGTCGGGATATAGGGCGGGTTCGAGACCACAAGGTCAAAGCTGCCCGTCATGATGGGGGGCTGCTTCATTACGTCGGCCAGCATGAAGCTCACGCGCCCGTCCAGGCCGTTGCGACGCACGTTCCGGCGGCTTATCTCCACCGCCTCGGGACTTACGTCCGCTAGCACTACCCGCGACTGAGGCAGAGCGTCGGCTATGGCGCAGCCGATGCATCCGCTGCCGCTGCAAAGGTCCAGCACGCGCGCGTCCATCTTCCGGCCGTGCAGCCAGCTTATGGCGGTCTCGGCCAGGACCTCGGTGTCCACCCTCGGTATTAGCACCGAGGAGTTCACCTCCATTGGCAGGCCCCGGAACTCCCAGATGCCGGTTATATAGGCCACCGGCTCGCCCGCAAGGCGGCGCGCCATCATGGAGTCCGTGCGGCGCTCGACCTCGTCCGTGGCGTAAAAGCGCATGTCGCGCAGCAGTTTTTCCGTGGTTTTTCCGGCGGCAGTGGCAACTATGAGCTTGCCCTCAAGCTCCGCGGCCTCTATCCCTGCGTCGCGCAGCCGGTTGCGCACAGATATATACAGCTCGCTGTATGTCCGCGGCATATCCCCATCCCCCTCATTGTCTGCAAAGGTTTTGCCCGAATATTGCATAAGATTGCAATAGGTTTTTTCCGGGGGCGTGTACCTCGGAAAAAACACCGCTCAGCCCGCATGTGTGCGACGCGAAGCGAGTGCGCGCAGTGGGCTGCGACTCTCACTTTAAGAGGCTCTGCCTCTTAAAGTGAAGTGATTACCAGGCGTCTTTGCCTTTTTCTTCAGGTATCACCAATTCCAGCGCGCGGATGGCGCACTCGATCATCCCGTCGTCCGGCTCGTTTGTAGTCAGATGCTGCATCTGCTTACCCGGCCAGGTGACTATCCTCGAGATGATATTCATGTCGTGCCTGCCCGCCCAGCGGTTTATCTCATAGCCCACGCAGACTATGACCGGGAGCAGCAGCAGCCTCAGACCGAAGCGCAGCAGGGTGTTGTCCACCTGTATGAGCAGGCCGACAAAAATACCGAGTATTATTATGACCAGCAGAAAGCTGGTGCCGCACCTGGGGTGAAAGCGGCTCTGCATCCTGACGTTTTCAACCGTCAGCGGAAGCCCTTTTTCGTAGCAAAAAATCGTCTTATGCTCGGCTCCGTGGTAGGCGAAGAGCCTTTTCATGTCCTTCATCCGTGAGCAGAGCCAGAGATAGACCAGAAAAATGACCAGCTTGATAGCGCCTTCCACGAGGCTGCGGAGGGTATACTGCCCCTCCAGACCCGGTATCAGCCCGGCAATGAAGGTGGGCAGGAACAGAAACAGCCCCAGGGCAAGCAGTACGCCGAGGACCGCCGCAATGGCGATCACCGCCTTCTGAGCCTTCTCGCTGCCAAGCTTTTTCTCCAGCCAGAGGTCGAGCTTTGTGGGCTCCTCCTGCTCATCTTCGGGAAGAAGGCTGGCTGAATAGGAGAGCGCACCCATGCCCTTGATCATCGAATCCGCAAAGGTTACTATGCCGCGGATAAAGGGCCAGCCGAGCGCGGGGTGCCTGTCCTTGACAAGCTTGAGCTCCTCCACCTTCTCGGTCATGCCCTCGCCGGTGCGGCAGACGATGGCCTGCTTGTCCGGTCCGCGCATCAGTATGCCTTCAATCAGTGCCTGGCCGCCGATCGACGTCCTGAAGCAGGTCTGAACATTTTCTTTTGACATTTACTGACCTCGAATCTATATTCACTGTGTTTTTATGGGCAGCTCCACGCTCACCAGAGCGCCGCCGCCTTCGGCGTTGGCCGTCGTGAGCCGCCCGCCGTGCCTTGTGACTATCTCGTCGCATACGGCGAGACCTATGCCACTGCCGCGTTCCTTGCCGCGGCCCTTGTAAAAGCGCTCCTTGACGTGGGGCAGGTCCTCGTCCGCAAAGCCGGGGCCGTGGTCGCGCACGCTCATGCGCACGTATTCGCCCTCCACGCCGGAAGAGAGCTCCAGCTTCTTGCCGCGCCGGCCGTATTTTGCGGCGTTGTCGAGGATGTTCAGCAGCACCTGCTTTATCCTCGCCGGGTCGCCGGTCACGGGCGGGAGCGGCTCCTCTGCGGGCTCGTAGTCGAGCTCTATGCCGTCGTGCTTGAGAAGCTCGCCGTAGGTGAAGGCGACCTCCTCCAGCAGGGAGTCGAGGTCCACCTCCTCAAGGTTGAGCGTGAAGCGCCCGTCGCGTATGCGGGTGAACTCCAGCAGCTCCTCGACCATGCCGGTCAGCCGCCCGGCCTCGCAGGAGATTATCTCAATGCCGCGCCGGGAGTCGCCCTGGATGGCCTCGTCGTACATGAGAGTCTCGCTCCAGCCGGTTATGGCGGTAAGCGGGGTGCGCAGCTCGTGCGAGACGGAGGAGATGAACTCCGACTGTGTCCTGCCGGCCTCGCCTATCTTTACGGACATGTCGTTGAAGGCGTCCACAAAGCGGCCAATCTCGTCGTCGCGCAGCTTTTCGGCGAGGGAGCCGTAGCTTCCGTCGGCAATGCGGCGCGCCGTGTCGCCCAGGCCGAGTATGGGGTTGGTCACACGCTCACGGAACCAGAGGTTCGATAGCAGCAGCAGCGCCACCGCGCAGCCTGCAAAGATGCCCGCCCAGCTGACCTGTCCCACGAGCGCGAATACAAGCGTCAGCAGCACGCAGAGCGCGCCGAGACAGCTTATGATGAGCCAGGCGCCCTTTAGTCCCTTGAGCGCATCGGGCCGCTCGCCCTTTATGAAGCGCTTCGCCGCGTCCAGTACCTTTGCGGGCAGGCCGGGAGCTTTTTTCTCGTCCATGGCCTCAGGAACCCCACTTGTAGCCGTAGCCCCAGATGGTGGTGATGTATTCCGGGGCCGTCGGCGTGTCCTCTATCTTGATGCGCAGGCGGCGGATGTTGACGTCGACTATCTTGAGCTCACCCTTGTAGTCCGCGCCCCAGACGTTTTCGAGGATGTCCTCGCGTGAGAGCGCCTTGCCGGGGTTTTCCATGAAGAGCTTCATAATGGAGTACTCTGTCTGAGTGAGCTTTACGCGCTGGCCGTTCTTGTCGAGCGTGCGGTTGCGCGGGTTGAGCAGGAAGGGCCCGCTCTCGAGCTCCGGCTCCTCCGGCTCCTGATTCGCTCCGACGCGGCGGTAGAGCGCGTCCACGCGCGCGAGCAGTTCCGCGGGGGAGAAGGGCTTCGTGACGTAGTCGTCCGCGCCCGTCATAAGTCCGGTGACCTTGTCCATCTCCTGGCCGAGCGCCGTGAGCATGATTATGCCCATCTTGGAGCCGGAGGCCCGGATGCTGCGGCAGATCTCAAAGCCGTCTATGTCCGGCAGCATGACGTCGAGCAGCGCCACGCCGATGTCGTCGTTTTCCTGAAGCAGGCGAAGCGCCTCCTCGCCCGTGGCCGCCTCGATAGGCTCGTAGCCGGAACGCCGGAGATTGATGACGACAAAGCTGCGGATGCCGGCTTCGTCCTCGAGGACCAGTATCTTTTTGATGTCGTCCACGCCCCTTTCTTGTGCTGTTTTGCCTTTTAAATTTCAGCCAAAACATTATAGCACATGATTTGCAATAGTGGTAGCATCAGATTACAAAATGTAGTATAATTTGTGGCGAAGTGGTGAAAATTCGGAGAAATGCACTATTGAGAGGACGGCGGGGCATGTTAATTCTCTATGCTGATACGAGCGGGCTGGACGAGGGGCGCGCACGCTGCCCGGGGCGCAGCCGTGCGCCGGGCAGCGCCTTTGCATATTCGCTGCTCAGACATGCCCTGGAGGTCTGGAAGGGGGAGCGGGAGCTGCCCGGACTTGCGCTCGACAGCCGAGGCAAGCCGTATTTTCCGGAGCGCCCGGACTGGCATTTTTCGCTCAGCCATACGCGGGGCTTTGTGCTGGCGGCGGTGTCGGATACGCCAGTGGGCGTGGACGTGCAGCTGCGCGACGGGCGCGGCGAGCGCCTCGAGGGACGGCTGATGTCCGAGAGCGAGCGGGAGCAGTTCGACTTCTATGAGCTTTGGAGCCTGCGTGAGAGCCTCTACAAGCTCACGGGAGAGGGGAGCCTGCGTACCATGCGCTTCGAGCGCCGTGGAGGGCTGATCATACCCCCATACGCGGGCGCGGAGTGCCACGTGTACGAGGACGTACCGGGCTGTGCCGCTGCGGCGTCGAGCCTGGGTGAGCCACTGCCCGAGCGCCTCATCCGCGTCGACGGGGAGAAAATCTGCACTTGAAAAGCGTCTGGCCATAGGCTATAATAAAAAACCACGCCGGTGTGGCGAAATTGGCAGACGCACCGCACTCAAAATGCGGCGGAGCAATCCATGCCGGTTCGAGTCCGGCCACCGGCACCACGTCGCCGCGGACGTCATATCGTTCGCGGCGACTTTTTTAAAAGTCACCTCTCACTCATTTTGTCGCGGCTCCTTTCCAAATCGAACCCGCTGTGCTGGGCTTCAATTTGGTTTTAGGTGCAAGCCTGAAAGCCGTGGCATCTATACTGCTGCCATGTTCCACGTCGGAGCAAAGTCCGCTTTGCTCCGACGTCTTTTTATGCCTATGGCCAAAAAACGTCATCCGTACGCTCCGTTACGCTGGTTCCCTTGTTTGTCTCCGGCTTACGCGGTGTCAAAAGTGGACGCGCCGGCATAGAGTGGGCTTGCGGCGCATCCGGCGCCGGGGAAGGAGACATGGGCAATTTGAAACGCACGGCCTCGAGCGGCGGACGCAAAGGACGCGTGCGCCTTATGGACTGGTGCCTGCTCGTTATGATGGCCATACTGCTGGCGCAGTCGGCGTACAGCCTCTTCTCGGCCCCGGCCCTGGGCACGGAGACGAGCAGCATAGACATTATCGTGCGCACCTCATCCGCGGCCATCTTCGGCTATTTTCTCAGCGCAAACTATCGCCGGGAGACCACACCCGGAGAGGGCGAGCTGGATGACGCCGGCAACGGCCTTCAGGTGCTGACGACGTCTGGCATAGGTATCTTCTGCCTGGTGACGCTGCTGGCCTTCCGCGCCGCGGCGCTGAGGGACCCGGACCTTGCCGCGACCGATTCGGCAACGGCCACCCTGGCGCAGTTTCGCGATTTCGTATCCGGCTGCGTCGGCTGCCTGATAGCCAGCCCGGCCGGAAAAACGAGCCAAAACCAGCCGTAACTTGAGGAGGTTATCACCAAATGCCCGAGATCACCCAGGATCTTCTCAGCCTGAATTACAGCCAGAGCTTCAGCATAAAGGGGATGGAGGAGGCCGACGTAAACCTCAGCCTCAGCCCCGCAGTTGCAGCAGCTGCCACGGTCTACGGTACCGTGACAGACGGGACCAACCCGCTGCCCGGTGCCACCGTCAAACTCTTTGACAGCCAGGGTGTGCCTTACCGTCACGTCCTGACCGACGCCACGGGCGCCTATTCCTTCGACAACGTCCCCACGGGGACTTACAGCGTGGCCGCCGTGCTTGCCGGCTATATCATGAGCCCGAGTGCGGGCCTTACGCTCACCAGCGGTGACAGCCTGCAGATTCCGCTTATTTGTGCCCCGGATACCACGCTCTCACTGGGCGCGATTGCAGGCATTGTCACCACTGCCGGCCCCGCCGGCGTTGCCCCCGTCGCCAAGGCGACCATAACGCTCCGCGACCTGTCGGGCGCGGCCGTGGCCTCCACCGCTTCGGCGGACGACGGCGAGTTCGTGTTCTACGACGTGGCCGACGGCGTATACAGCCTGCTTGCCACGGCTGACGGTTATCTCGTGACCGCGCCCATCGCGGTGACCATTGCCAAGGGCTCGATCGCCAACGTCGCCGTCACCATGGTCGTTGACAGTCGAACCTATAACGGCACGCTCAGCGGCGTCATCCGCAATTCCGACGGCGCGCCCGTCTCCGGCTGCTTCGTAGGTCTCTACACCGTCACCGGAGAGGGCGCCACGAGGATAGAGACGCTTATCGCCGCCACCAAGACGAACGCAGAGGGCAAATACCTCTTCGGCGGCGTCACCGGCGGCCAGTATATCGTCAAGGCAAAGCAGTCTGCCTGAGCGCGGACGGCAAAGGGCGCGGGGAAGCTTCCCCGCGCCCGTTTTGTCTATTCCTTCAGCTCAAATCTGCGCAGTTTCAGTGCTCGCGCCGCGGCCTGCCGCTCAGCAAGCTCGGCGAGAAGGCGCTTCTGCGCATCTGACAGCGGCTCAAAGAGCTCGGCGGATACCGTGATGGAGCCGCCGGAAACGCGCCCGCGCCAGAGCCCTGCCGCCTGCCCGCCTTTGAGCACCACGCCAGGATTGCCGACATATTTCCATATCATCCTCTGCACCCTCACGTCCGGCGCTATCGTCTCCCGGTCGCGCGCGTCGAGATAGGGGTCGTGCGGGCCGAGCAGGAGCAACCTGTCCCCGGGCTCCGCTCCGCGCATGGCGTCCAGATCCCCGGCGAGCACATATGCGTGGCGCCCGGCGAAGCTGACAGGCTCGAGTTCCGGCTCGACAGCCTCCCAGAGCCGCCGCGCCTGGGCCGGGGAAGAGCCCAGCCAGTCCATGAGCTCTCTCCAAGTGGCCGGGGCGTAGCAGTGCAGGAATCTGCGCACAAGCTCCGCCTCTGCGCCTTCCACGGCCGGTATCTCACGTCCGAGCCAGCGCAGCGGCGAGGTGAATCCCGGCTCCGCTCCGCGCCGCTCTCCGAATACCACGCGCCCGGCAAAGGCACAGGGACGCAGCATGAAGGACACGACCGCCCCGCCAACGCTCTGCTTTTCGGGATCGCCGTACATGGTGCCCGCGCGCCAGAGCGGGAGCTTTTTGGGGGGCAGCGCTCCCTCGGCTTCGGCGGCGAGCACGCGGTCGAGCTCCTCCTTGGAGCGCAGCTCGCGCCCTTCAAGCAGCCGCGCCGCGTCCATGACTATGGGCAGCAGCTCGTCAAAGCCCATGCCGAGGTAGTCCAGCGCAGCCGTGATGCCGCGCGTGTATATCCAAGGCTCCTCGCCCGGCCGGGCGGCAAGAGGCGAGAGAAACACCCCAGCCTCCTCCGTGGGGAACACGTAGGGCGCGCCGCGCAGGCTCCAGGCCTGCAGCAGCGACTTCTCCTCATACAGCGCCGCGCGCAGCCCGGCGGCTGAGACGCCCTCCACGCGGTTTATGGCCGCAAGCTCCCAGGCACCCGGCGGCGTGTTCTGAAAACCGCAGGCTCCCGCCGCCTCGAGCAGCCCGCCGGGACCGAGCGGGGCATCGAGATGCTGCGCGTGCAGCCGCCGCCCGAGTACCTCACCAGTGGTCAGCTCCATAATGCCGGACCTCCCGTCTTATGACCTTTCCTTACCGTGCCTGTCCAGCCCTCCGCCGTACCTGTGGGTGTCGTATAGCAGCTGTATGAAGCTGCGGTGGTAGGGCACGAAAAGCCCGGAGTCGAGCAGCTCCAGCGCCTCGTGCACATCGGCCCAGCGCACGTCGAGCACCTCCTCGGCCTGGAGACGCAGGTCGGAGATGTCCGCGCTGTGCTCTGTGAAGAACACGTCGTCGAAGCCGCCCTCGAAGTCGATGCTCAGCATGGGCCGCACGCCGGCAAAGCTCGCGCGTATGCCCAGCTCCTCAAAGAGCTCGCGCTCCGCAGCCGCCTGGCCGTCCTCGCCGAAGAGCGCGCAGCCCCCGGAGCTCAGGTCCCAGAGCCCGGGCCAGCCGCGCTTCGTGGTCTGCCGCCGCTGGATGAGCATCCGCCCGTCCGGTGAAAACACGCAGATGTGCACCACAAGGTGGAAGCCGCCCTCGGGCACCGGGTCGCCCCGGTACATAGTGCGGCCCGTCCTTGAGCGGTCAAAGCTGTATACGTCCCAAAGCTCCCGCGGCATGCTTACTTACCCGCGCTGAGATACTCGAGTATCTCAGCTGCGTTCGTGTCCGGATTGACCTTGGGCATGACCTTTTCGATGACGCCGTTCTCGTCGATGATATAGGTCGAGCGCACGACGCCCATGCTGACCTTACCGTAGTTCTTCTTCTCCTGCCAGACGCCGTAGGCCTCTATGGCCTGGCGCTCCGGGTCGGAGAGCAGGATGAAGGGCAGGCTGTTCTTCTCCGCAAAGCGCTGGTGCGAGGCCTGGGAGTCACGGCTCACGCCTATGACCACCGCGCCGAGGGCCTCGAACTGAGAGTACGCGCCCGCAAAGGCGCAGGCCTGCCTGGTGCAGCCGGGGGTGTTGTCCTTGGGGTAGAAATAGAGCACGACCTTTTTGCCGCGGAATTCCGAGAGTGAGACGTTGTTGCCGTCCTTGTCCGGGAGCGTGAACTCCGGGGCCTTGGTGCCGACTTCAAGCATATTCGTTACCTCCTGAGTGTCGATTTGTGTACGTGAGCCCAGCATAATACGCCGCGCCGGAGCCGTCAAGAGCAAAGAGGCGCGCCCCGGTGAGCGGGGCGCGCCTTGTTTATTGTCCTTCCGACTCCTGTGACTCACGTATCATGCGGGCGCGCTCATTGCTCACGGCGGCAAGGTCGTCGTCCAGGACACCGAACCAGCAGATCATATTTGAGCGGCTGTTCCGGTAGAACGAGAACGTCACAAGAGCGTCGCGGCCGGAGAGTACGGTGTCGACCATGACGAAGTGCGAGTCCCCGCCACCGCTCAGGTCGCCAGAAAAATCGCAGACCCAGCCGGAGACTCTGCCGGCATCAATGGGTATACAGTGGCCCTCAAGCGTGCCGGAGAGCTCCATGTCGCCGAAGAGCTTTACGTCGGCTGTGCAGGCTTCGGTATCGACGTCGATCTCCATGGCGGTGAAGTTTTCGCCCTCTCGGGGATAGAAGTCGGAGTCTTCGGCGACGAGATCGTTCAGCATCTCCATGTTGGCTTCGAGCCTAATCGGGCCCTCAGCGGGCTGCTCGCCGCAGGCGGTGAGCGTGAATATGAGCGCCAGGGCCAGGACAAGTGAGACAAGAGCGTTTGTTTTCCTCATATATGACCCTCCTTTGAAGTGTTCGTCAGCTCTCCTCGGCGGCGGAGAGGGTGAGCATGGAGTAGAGGAAGCCGCGGGCCTCTATGAGCTCGTCAAAGCTGCCGAGCTCGCGGAGGCGGCCGCCTATGAGCACGGCCACGGCGTCGAAGCGGCGGAGCACGGCTTCGTTCAGGTCGTGCGTGACGACTATCTTTGCCGTGTCGGGGATGTCGAGCACCGTGCCCATGACCTCGGTGGCCGTGGGACGGTCGAGCGCGGCCGTAGCCTCGTCCACCAGCAGCACGGGCGTCCGGCGCAGGAGGCTGCGGGCGATGGACACGCGCTGCCTCTCGCCGCCCGAGAGGTTCGAACCGTTCTCGCCGCAGACGAAGTCCAGCCCGCGCTCGGCGATGAGTCCGGAGAGCCCTGCGCCCTCGAGGGCGGCCTCCACGCGCTCGAGCGGGAAGTTGCCGAACATGGTGACGTTCTGCTCTATGGAGCTGTTGAAAATGAAGACCTCCTGCTGGATGACGGAGAGCAGCTCGTAGAGCGAGGCGGCGGAGATGTCCCGCAGCTCCGCGCCGTCCAGGCGTATGCTGCCCTTGTAGCCCTTGTGATGGCCGAGCAGCAGCTGCAATAGCGTGGATTTTCCGCTGCCGGAGGGGCCGACGATGGCGAGACTGCCGCCCGCGGGGATTTTCAGGTTCACATCCCGGAGCACCGGCTCACCCTCGGCGTAGGCAAAGCCGAGGTTTTCGATGGAGATGCCCTCCCGGAGCTCCGCGGGCACGTCGCGGCCCTCGGCCTCACCAGGTTCGGTCATGAGCGAGGCGAGCTTGTCCATGAGCTCTATGGAGGCTTTGCGGTTCGCCAGAATGGGCGGCACCGTGGAGATGGGCGAGGTGAGGAAGTTCATGAGCTGCAAAAAGGCCACGGCGACGCCTGCGCTGATGGCATAGCCGTTCCCGGCGAGCAGCGCGGCGGCGATGAATACGCCCACCTGCGCCAGAAAACCCGCGCCCGCGGCGAGCATGTATACGAGGTCATTGGTCTTGCGCCGGGCGTATTTCGCGTCCTCAAGCGAGCCGGAGACGTCCTCGAACATCCGTCTTACGCTTGCCTCTGCCTTGAAGCTCTTGATGACGGAAAAACCGGCGAAGCTCTCCTTGACTGCCTCGACGTAGCTCTCATTTTTTGCGGAGACCTCCTGCTCGCATTTTGCGAGCCTGCCGCCGCAGATGAGCGAGGCGGCCACGGGCAGCAGCGCAAGTACGACGGCCGCGGCGGTGAGGATGGGGCTGTACCAGAGCATCATTATGAGAGCGCCGACAAAGCCCGCGAGCTCCATGACCAGGGTGAAGATCATGGCAAGGTAGTTCATCTCTATGGAAGCCACGTCGTTTGTGAGTATGGAGATGAACTTGGCGCTGTTTTCCTTGGAGACGAAGCTGACGCTGCGCTCGAGTATGCCGGAGAAGGCAAAGTTTTTGTATTGCACGACGGCGCGGCGGATGAAGGCCGCGCAGGTGTAGCGCTGCACGTCGTAAGCGACGATAAAGACGGCAAAGGCCGCGGCGAAGGTGAGGGCGATTTTCCCGATACCCGCTCCTCCGGAGGCGACGACGTCCACTATGTTCTGCATGAGCCAGGCCGTGACAAGGTTGACGCCGGTGAGCAGCAGCATACAGAGAACGGAGACGATGAGCGCCGGAGCGTTCCCACGGAAAAAGCGGCTTTCAAGCTCCCGCCTGAGCGCACGCGAGCGGGCTTTTGCGTCCATATTGCTTACCTCCAGTTAAAAACTGATACAGGTCAATTATAGTCGACGTTTGGCGTCAAGGTCAATCCTGTACGGAGCTTGAACCTTCCAGAACCGTGGTGTGCAGGGCATAGAAGCTCTCGCCCTCAGCAAGGGTGCGGGTGGTGAAGCTTTCGCCGGGGCTGAGGAGCTGCCGCTCCACCGCTGTCTCGCCGGAGCTGTCCCTTGTGTAGGCCTCGACTATGGCAAAAGCGGCGTCCCCGGCGGCTATCGTCTCCGGCATCTCGTCCGGCTCGTATTCGGTGCTGCTAATGAGGGAGCCGTCAGCGCCGTAGAGCAGCACGGCGACGCTTTCCGTGGGGTATTTGGGTGTGATGTCGAGCTCTATGCTCATGCCCCAGGCCGGAACGTCGCCGTAGGCGTCACTCTCCTCCCAGAGGGTGTAGCCCGTTGCGCCTGTCCCGTTGAAGACCATGCCCTGGCCGGTGACGAGGTAGATGCTGCCGTCTTCCTGCTGATAGACGGGGTTGCAGAATACGGTGACGCGGCTGCGCGCGTCTATATAGACAGTACCGCTTAGCTCACAGCTCTCGCCCTCGTCGGTGACGGAGAGGTCCAGGCCGCCGTGCTCCATGTATTCGTTGCCCTCGTTGCTGATGAAGCCGCCGCTGTCGTTTTCATAGCGCGCGGAGATGAGTGGTATGCCCCAGAGGGGAAACTCGACCTGGCTGTCACGGCCGCCGTTGTTCGTGGCGTAGATGCGCTCGGAGTATTTTGCCGCGTCCTCGGGGGATACTTCGCCGCCGTTGAGCAGCGTGGAGGCGTGGTCCGAAAAGTAGCTTGCAGAGTCGAAGGTGTCCACGTGCTCCGGCGTGATGTAGATTCCGACCAGCCGGTCGGTCCAGACCGGGGCCTCCTCCTCGCGCAGCATGGAGCAGCCGGGCAGTGCCAGGGCGAGGGCGAGTATGAGTGCAATAGAGAGCTTTTTCATATCGTTCCTCCTCGTAAACATGCGGTTCTCGTCCTGCGGACGCCATATCCCGGGCGGTCAGGTCTGTCCGGAGCCGGGAGCGGTCAAAGTCGTGGTGCGCGGCGTGTAGAAGCTCTCACCATCCTCGAGGCTTAGGCTCAGAAAGCCCTCGTCGTCCCCGGCCGCTATGAGCTGGCGGGTGACCTGAGGCTCGCCGGCGTAGTCCCGGGTGTAGTCCTCGAACACCGCCCAGGCCGCGCCGCCGGCTTCTATCGTCTCGGGCATGTCCTCGGGCGCGTACTCCGTGCAGCTGATGAGCGAGCCGTCGGCGGCGTATAGCAGCACGGCGAGCTTGTCCGAGGGATAGCGGCAGGTTACGGAGAGCGTAAGCTCTATGCTGTAATCCCTCTCGTCCTTGTTACGACTCTCCGCACTGGCGGAGATGCTGTGGCTCATGGTGCCGGTATCCCCCGTCGTACCCTGGCCGGGGACGAGGTAGATGCGGCCGTCTTCCTGCTGGTAGACGGGGTTGCAGTAGAACGAGACCGGCCCGCCTGAGGGGTTTGCGAAGAGCTCGCCGGAGAGCACATAGGTATCGGTGTTGTCCGCTACGTTGATGCTCATGTGGACGTTCGTGAGCTTGTCGCCGTAGTCGCTGCCGACGTAGCTCTCGCCGCCGTCGTCAAAGTGCGCGGCGATAAAGGGTATTCCGTCGATGGGAAAGCTGGCCTTGCCGTCAGTGACCTCGGCGTAGATGCGCTTGGTGTATTTGGCCGCGTCCTCGCTGGATATCTCGCCGCCGCCGCTTTCGACGAGCTCCGCGGCATTGGCCGCGAAATAGGCCTCAAAGTCGAAGGTGTCGATATACTCCGTCGTGATGTAGATGCCCACAAGCCGGTCTTCCTGCGCTGGGGCTCCGTCCTCGCGCAGCATGGAGCAGCCCGAGAGCGCCAGGGCGAGGGTGAGTATGAGAGTAATAGAGAGTTTTTTCATGTCGTTTCTCCTAAATAAACATTTCGTTTTCATCCCGTAGCCGCCCCAGCGCGGCAATGAGTCTCGCACCGAGCAGCACGGAGAAGCAGTAGATGAGCGCGCTCACCGGGAAGCTCACGGAGCTGAGAGCGCCCGAGCCGCTCCTGACCAGCAGCACCTCCGCAGCGGCCAACACGGCCGAGAGCAGAAGCATCGCCGCGAGGGCTATGGCGCAGAAGCGCGAGAGAGCACCCACCGCGCCGACCACGGCGTCGCTCAGCTCCCCGTCGAGGGCGTAGCGCCGCAGGGCGTTGAGCGTCAGCACACAGGCTCCGACCCCGAGACAGGCCGAGACAAAGGCTAGCACCAGCTTTGACAGCAAGGCGGCTCTGAGCGAGGAGATGCGCAGCACGTACACCGCCGTGCCGATGTTCGCGCCCGCGCCGTAGGCGAAGTACAGCGCCGCGGCACAGACGGCCCAGCCGCCTATCCTCAGCAGTGGCGCACCCTCAGCCGAGCAGCTTGCGCGCAGTATGCGCAGTCCCGCCCAGGCGAGCAGCGCAGTCCAGAATACCGAAGGCTGCACCGTCGGATGCGTGAGGACGCCCTCAACGGTCAGGGGGTTTTTCATCACGAGATAGAGCAGCACGGCCGAGAGCAGAAGCAGCAGGTCCTCCGGCTTGAACTTATGCCGGAGCAGCTGTGCGATAAAGCTGAACACCGGCAGCGCGGCCAGTACCAGGCAGACGCTCTCCGGTGTCTTGCCGTCGATGCCGGCTGTCAGAGCCTGAATCTGCGCGAAGGGGAACCAGCGCTGTTCCAGTGCAGTCTCGACCTGAGAGACCGAGAACAGGTATATGGCGCAGCCGATGAGCGCCGCTGCGGCGCAGAGGATGAGGCAGCGCGCGCCGGTGAGACCAAACTTGTACTTGCCCATCATCATTCGTCCTCCTCAAGATTTCCGTCAAACTTCAAGATGTCGCCGACGTCGCAGTCGAGGTAGTAGCAGATGCGGTTGATAGTCCCGAACCTCACGCCCTTGGCCTTGCCCGAGCGGAGGATGGAGAGGTTCGCCTCGGTGATGCCCACCTTGGCGCAGAGTTCCTTCGAGGTCATGCCCCGCTCGCGCAGGACATCCTCCAGATGTACGCGTATGGCCATTACACAAAGAGGTCGTTGTCGTCGCGCAGCTGCTTGTGCGCGGCGATGAAGCGCGAGACGATGAGCGCCGCAAGGCAAAAGATGAGCGGGAGAATGGGCAGGTTGACGTTCACGTTGTTGTCGCTTGAGAGCTTTATAAGCAGGAGCTTTGCGAGGTCCGCGCCCATGCTGATGAGCACTATGGACGCCAGCGCCTTTACGCTGTAGCGATAGAAGCCTTCGGCCTCGGCCACCGTCTCGTCGGTTATCCGGCCGTCGGGACCGAGCGTGTTTATGAGCCTCAGGGCCAGCAGACAGCCGAAAATGAGTATCACGACCGTCGCGGCGCCGGACAGGCCGTCCGCGAGCAGGGAGAACTGGAAGCCGGAAAGGAGCCCCGCCGCCATGCCGATGAGCGTCCAGCCCGCCACAAAGCCGAAGAGCAGTCCCAGCAGCACCACGGCGATGCGCGCGAGCTTCACCAGCCGCGCGTCGTCCGAGGCGTTGAAATACCTGAGCAGCCGTAGCACCAGCCATGCCACCAGCACGGACAGCAGCCCCATCTGCGCACAGGTCGAATATATGTCCCAGTGCGAGCTCAGTGCTCGGCCTATGAATATGAAGAGCGCAGCGCTCATGAGCAGCAGCAGCCAGTCCTCGCGGTAAGGCTTCCGCCGCCGCGAGAGCAGGAGCAGCGCCAGAGCCGGGATGAGGCAGACGAGCACATAGAGCACGATGGCGAAAATGCGCCAGCCCTCGCCCGTCATGGCCAGCTCCCAGAGCAGGTCCACAAAGAAACCGCAGGGCAGCTTGAATAGCAGTATCGTCAGCTCCGGTTCCGCAGCCGCCGCCGCGCATACCGCTGCACCCAGCAGCGCGGCTAGGACGATATACTTTCTGAAATTGCTCTCAGTCAAGGCAGACACCTCCTGAAATTATCGCAAAACAATAATTATCTAATGCCAGTGTAGCAGGCGAATTATCGTTTGTCAATAATTTTTACCCCGCTGGGGGAATATACCGGCCCGGCGGAGCATAGTCTCACATGGGCAATACTGCAAACGGAGGTGCGAGGTATGGAGGGGAGCTGTCCGGTACTGTTTGAGGGGCGCGAGTGCGGCAGCCTGAGGGCGTACGAGCGCGGCTGCCTGACGGTGTTCGAGGCGGAGGCGTCGGATCCGGGCGGCGTGGTGCGCCTCTCGGTCTACGGCGGGGGGAGAGAGGGCTATCTCGGCGTGATGTCGCCCGCAGGGGAGGGGCGCATCGCGCTCAGACGGAGCCTCTCGCGTTCTGCCCTGCGGAGCTTTCCGGAGAGGCTGGAGTACGCCGCACCGGCCGGGGCCGCGCCCTCCGTCCCCGAGCCCGAGCCGGAAAAGCCCGCCGCGGAGCCGGAACATGAGCCGGAGCCTGAGACTGAGCCGGAGGACGGTCTTATCTGGTACAGCTCGCCGGACGGCACGCTCTCGACGCACGACGGGCGGCGGCTGCTTGTTGCCCTTCCCGCGGACGACGCGCGCGTCCCGGCCTGGGCCGGGGACGTGGTAAGGTACATAAACGGGCGCAAATACGTTGTCTTTCCGTGGTGAAAATGGTAAAATGGTGATACCTATCAGATAAAGGAGCGGATCACCATGCTGATGACCGATATAATAGCGAAAAAGCGCGACGGCGGCGAGCTGACGACAGAGGAGATAAGCTTTGTCATAGATGGCTACACCCAGGGCACAGTGCCGGACTATCAGGTTTCGGCGCTGCTGATGGCCATAGTCTGGCGCGGGATGACCCGGCGCGAGACCTATGACCTCACGATGGCGATGGTCCACAGCGGCAACACGCTGGACCTCTCATCCATCAGCGGCGTGAAGGCCGACAAGCACTCCACCGGCGGCGTGGGCGACAAGACCTCGCTCTGCCTGCTGCCCATGGTGGCCACTCAGGGCGTGCGCATGGCCAAGATGTCCGGCCGCGGCCTCGGTCATACGGGCGGCACGCTGGACAAGCTCGAGAGTTTCGCGGGTTTCAAGTGCGGCCTGACGCTGGAGGGCTTCTTCCGCCAGGTGGAGGAGACGGGCTTTGCCATTGCTGGCCAGACCGCAAACCTCGACCCCGCGGACAAGAAGCTCTATGCCCTGCGCGACGTGACGGGCACCGTGCGCTCCATGCCGCTCATCGTGAGCAGCATCATGTCGAAAAAGTTGGCCGCAGGCGCAGATGTCATCGTACTCGACGTCAAGTGCGGCGGCGGGGCCTTCATGAAGACGGAGGCCGAGGCCCGCGAGCTCGCGCGCGAGATGGTCGAGATAGGCAAGCTCAACGGCCGGCGCACCGTGGCCTGCATAACGGACATGGACCAGCCCCTGGGCAACGCCGTCGGCAACGCCCTCGAGGTGGCGGAGGCCCTGGCCCTGCTGCGCGGGGAATACGGCGGCGAGCTGTTGGAGCTCTGCCTCACGCTCGGCTCGTGCATTCTCACCGAGAGCGGCGCCGCCGCAACGGAGGCCGAGGCGCGGGAGAAACTGATGGACAGCATCAAAAGCGGCGCGGCGCTGGAGAAGTTCGCGGACTTCATCCGCTCCCAGGGCGGCGACGCGCGCGAGGTATACGACCCCTCGCTGCTGCCCCACGCCCCCGTGGTGCTCGAGGCGCCCGCGCCTGCCGGAGGTTATGTAAACCATATCGACGCCACCGGCGTGGGCCTCGTGAGCATGCATCTCGGCGGCGGCCGGGCGACCAAGGAGAGCGAGATAGACCTCTCCGTCGGACTGGTGTTGCACAAGAAGGTCGGCGACGCGGTGGCAGCGGGGGAGAGCCTGGCCTCCATCCACGCGAAGGACGAGGCAAGCGCGAGGCTGGCCGCCGAGCGGCTGGCCGAGGCCTACACCATAGGCTCGGAGCGCCCCGAGCGCGCGCCCTTCATCCGGGACATCATCCGCTGAGGGGGCGAGTGCGTGAAAATAAGCTGCCTTGTGGACGACTGCGCCCGGGAGGGCGTGGGCGCCGAGCACGGCCTGAGCCTCTGGGTCGAGGCCTGCGGGAAAAAGCTGCTTTTTGACAGTGGAGCGAGCGGCCTGTTCCTCGAGAACGCCGCGCGCCTGGGCATAGACGTCGCGGAGGCTGACTTCGCCGTGCTCTCGCACGCGCACTATGACCACGGGGGCGGCCTCTCCGCCTTCCTGGAGGCGAACAGCCGCGCGAAGGTGTATGTCCGGGCCGGGGCCTTTGCCCCGCGCTACGCCCGCCGCAGGAACGGCAGGGTGGAGGACATCGGAATAGACGCTGCACTTGCCGGGAGCGGCAGGATCGTGGAGACGGGGGAGAGCTGCGTCCTTGCCCCGGGACTTACACTGTTTTCGGGCGTGCGCGGCCGCGAGCTCTTTTCGGGTGCGAACCGCCTGCTGTTGGGCCCGGACGGCGAGACGCCGGACGATTTTGCCCACGAGCAGCACCTGTTCATCCGAGAGGGGGAGCGCCGCGCGCTCATCGCGGGCTGCTCGCATTGCGGCATAGTGAACATCCTCTCGCGGCTTGCCGAGCTTGATCCGGCCCCGCCGGACGCCGTCGTAGGCGGCTTCCACCTGGCCGTGCCGGGCACTTCAGACGTCGACGAGGCGCTGGTCGACGGTGTGGCTGAGCGCCTGCTGGCTCTGCCAGGAACCATGTACTACACCGGCCACTGCACCGGGCTGCCCTCCTACGCACGCCTCGCCGAAAAAATGGGCCGGCGCGTCGCCTACCTCCACGCGGGCGACACGGTGGAGATATGAGCTCTGACAAGCGTACAGCAAGAAATATCCGCCCCCGGAATGCTCTGGGGGCGGACATTTTTTGAGTATCAGATGTAGACTATGGGTTTTACAAGGTCGACAGGCTTGTTCGCCATGAGGTCGAAAGCGGGCTCTATGCTCTCGTAACCGTGCAGCTCATGAGTAATAAGACTGTCGGCGTCAAGCCGCCCGGACTTTACGATTGAAAGCAACTTTTCGGTGCGAACCCTGCCTCCGGGGCAGAGGTTTCCGACCAGGGTCTTGTGCGCGCAGAAGGCGCCGGAGTCAGCGGGCTTTATGAGCACCTCCTTGGAGAGACCCAGAAGGTTGGCTACGCGGCCGTAGACATGTACAAGGCCCATTGCCATGCTTATCGTGCTTTCGCTCCCACCGGCAACTATTACGGCATCTGCCTTGGCGGGGCCGAGGACTTCCGCAAGCTGTGCGGCGACGTCGCCGGCCTTGTAGTCGATCACGGTCTCGGCGCCGTATTTGATGGCGAGTTCACGAGTGATAGGCCTGCTGCCAACAGCGATTATGCGGCCCGCACCGCGCAGGGCAGCGCCGGCAACGGACATCAGACCCACAGGGCCGATTCCTATTACTACCACGGTGTCTCCATAGCCGACCTCGGCCATCTCGACCGCACTGAAGCCGGTGGTGATCATATCCGTGGCAAGCACGCCGGACGCAAGGGAGACGCCTTCGGGTATTCTGGCAAGGTTCATATCTGCAAAAGGTATACGGAAATACTCACCGAACACACCGTGGTCGCGCAGGGAGGTGAAGCGGCCGCCGGCCTGTCCGCCGGAGTGCTGGTACCAGCCGCTCTGGACCTCGAGCGTGAGCCAGTTGGGGGTGACGCAGGGGACGGCGACGACATCGCCGACCTTGAAGTCCGTCACAAGAGAGCCGACCTCTACAACGCGGCCTACAGCCTCGTGGCCGAGAACGATGTCCGGGCGCTTCTGGCCGGACTTGCCTATTATCAGGTTGGAGGCGGCGTCGCCGCTTGCCATATTGGCACGGGCGGAGTGCACGTCGGAAGTGCAGGGGGAGACGGCGACTGGCTCAAGAATAGCGTCATATGGGTTCTGAATCTCGGGCTTGGGTATCTCAAGCCAGCCGACCCCCTTGTTGGGGAAGCTGGAAGACAGGCAAAAACCTTTCATTGCAAGTTACCTCCTATTAAATGCAAGTATATCCCCCGTCGCAGGGGATGGTCACGCCGACCATGTAGCTGGCCTCGTCGCTGGCGAGGAAGCAGACCGGGGCGGTTATCTCGCCCTCACGTCCGCCGCGCTTTATGGGGGTGTTGTCGCTGGCGATCTGGTTTACCAGCTCCCACATGCCCTCGGTGGCCTCGGTCCTGAAGTAGCCGGGACTCACGGCGTTGACGTTGACGCCGTACTTGGCCCACTCGCTGCCCAGGGCGCGGGTAAGGTTCACAACGCCGCCTTTGGCCGCGGCATAGGGGGAGTTTTTGGTGCCCCTGCTGCCAACAAGACCGTACATGGAGGCTATGTTGATGATGCGGCCGTAGCCCTTATCTATCATGTGCTTTGCAAATGCGCGGCAGCAGCGGTAGACGCTGTTAAGGTTGAGATCAGCTATGCTCAGCCAATCGTCCAGATCGCCCTCCGCAGCATCTATCTGATGGCCGCCGCCAGCATTGTTGACAAGAATATCTATTTTCCCGAAGTGATCTATGCACTTAGCTGCGGCTGCAGTTACCTGCTCGTTGTCGGTGACGTCGCACTTGACAACGAGGCAGTCTACGCCGAGAACGCGTATTTCCTGAGCCACCTCATTGAGCTTTTCTTCGCGCCTTGCGAGTATAGCAACGTTGGCACCCTGACCCGCAAGGGCGAGGGCTATCTCACGGCCGAGTCCGGCGGAGGCGCCGGTAACTACTGCGTTTCTTCCATGCAGATCAAACATTATTAATTCCTCCATTTGGTGCCGGAGAGATCAAATGACCTCTCCGGCGCGTTTGTTTTAGTCGGTAAGGCTCATAGCGGCATAGTAACCGCCGCGGACAGCGTTGCCTATGTTTCCTATCTTTTCGCTGTCGCCGATGATCCAGGTCTTCTTGGGGTACTTGCTGCGTACGGCCTCTGCGGTCTGGGCGTTGGGGCGCAGACCGAAAGCGGTCACGACGGTGTCCGCGGGCAGAAGCTCTTCCTGGCCGTCCTGATTCAGAATGGTGACGCCTTTCTCGTCAATCTTGGTGACTTTGCAGGAGGTGCGGAGGGTGATGGGGTAGTCTTTCATCTTGTACTTGAGGGAGAACTCATTGATGGTGAACACGCCGTTGAGGACCTTTTCAAACATTTCTACGACGGTGACGGTCATGCCTTTTTCCTTCGCCAGGTCATAGGCACATTCGCAGCCGGAGAGGCCGCCGCCGCAGACAACGATATTCTTGCCTTTGACGAGATCCCAATTCATGTGCGCGTCGATAACACTGACAACATTCTCGCCGTGGATGCCGGGAATGGGCGGCACAAGCTCGTTGGCACCGGTGGCCATAACTATGAGGTCCGCCTGCTCCAGAACGGGGTCGTCGGCATGGATCTCTGTGTTCATATGTATGTCCACACCCAGCTTGCTCAGCTGCACGTCATACCAGCGCAGCAGGTCCTTGATGGGATCCTTGAAGTCCGGGGTGGAGGCCACAAGCATATTGCCGCCCTTCACGCCGCTCTTCTCGAAGAGGGTGACCTTGTTACCCTGGAGAGCGGCCACGCGGGCGGCCTCCATGCCGCCGGGGCCTGCACCGACCACGACAACGTTCTTGGGGGGATCGACCTTTTTGATGTTGAAGAACATCTCCTCATTAGCCCTGGGGTTGAGAGCGCAGCTGACCTTGGTGGTTCGGTCCACGGTTCTCCTGACGCACTCCTCGAGGCAGCGCATGCAGGGACGGACGTCTTCTCTCTCGCCGTTCATCAGCTTGTTGGTCAGGTCCGGGTCACAGATCAGTCCGCGGCCGAAGAGAACGAAATCGGAGTTGCCGGACTCGATGAGTTTGACGGCGGTCTCTGGGGTGTGGTTTCCTGCATTGAGAAGAGGCTTGTCGGTGTGCTTTCTCACGGTGGGCAGAACATAGGCCAGGGGCTGGTCACCCAGATATTGAGTGGGGAAGACGTAGTCGATGTTGTCGTAGCTGCCTGCGTCGCAGTCGAAGGCGTCTACGCCGGCCTTGGTCAGCACGTCGAAGGTGGGACCGCAGTTTTCGAGGGTACGAGAGCCTGGGACCCTGTGATCGGGGGCGATGCGGTAGATGACGGGCATGTCGCTGCCGGCGCCGCGCTTGATGGCCTGCAGAATCTCAACGGCAAAGCGGGCCCTGTTCTCATCGCTGCCGCCGTATTCGTCCTCCCTGTGATTCCACAGCGGGGACATGAACTGATCTATCAGATAACCGCAGTGGGCGTGCACCTCAATGATATCATATCCGGCGCACTTTGCACGATAGGCGGCCTTCTCATAGCCCTCCACGTACTCGTGTATCTCGTCTACGGTGAGGGCGTGGCACTTGATGTTGGGGTCCCACCTGTAGGGAATGGGGGAAGCGGAGACAGGGGGGCGTCCGTCAAGCATGGTGGGGAAGGCGTGGCGGCCGGAGCCGACGCCGATGGCAATGGCTGCCTTGGCGCCGTACCTGTGTATGCGTTCAACCATGTCGGTGTGGTGGGGGATGACGCTCTTGTCCTCCCAGTACATGGCGGTGATGCCGTTGGCGGCTTTGCGGGAAACCATGCTGGCGCCGATGATGATAAGACCCGTACCGCCGCGGGCTCTCTCCTCGTAGAACGCGGAGGTGAACAATGAGGGGCTGCCGTCGGTGTTGGTGGAAAAGAGACCCATGGCAGACATGCCGATGCGGTTCTTGATAGTCACGTTCCCTATCTTATAGGGTGTGAACAGTACGTCGTAGTTTACATTTCTCTCATTCATTTTGCTTATTTCTCCCTTATCTCATTTCACTAGTCAGTGGTGTGCCTGTGACGCAGCCGTTCAGGGCAGCATCGGAAATAGTGTCATCACAAGCGCGATGACTATGGTGCCTGCGAGCGTGGAGAGCACCGTCGTCACGAACATGGCGGGGTAGACCTCTTTGAGCTTCATGTGGCATATGGGCAGCAGCATCAAAATGGAGCCGCTGTAGGGGAGCGTGTCCAAAATGGTGCCCGCGTAGGTGGATACCCTGTGTATGAGCTCAAGGTCCAGCCCCAGCTGGTCAACGAAGATCGGCGTCATGACGGGCAGACAGACGATAAGGCCTGTAGAGGAACCGCCGGTCAGCGCGCAGGTTATGGCGACGCAGATTATGAGCACCGCAACTGGGGGAAGAGGTATGCGCACGATGGCATTTACGATATCGGTAAACGCTGCCGTGGAGGTAACTATTCCCGCAAAGCCGACTATCGAGCCAACCGTAAAGAGCGGGCTTATGCTGTTCTGCGCGCCTGTACTGAGCACCGGCAGTATGTTCGGCGTCTTTATAAAGGGCCAGAACATCAGCAGAGACAGGACCGCGCCCACTGCGAGGGCGTACTCTATCCGCAGCTTCAGCGCTGCAAACAGCACAAAGACCACTATAAGCGGGATGACCGCCAACAGAAAGCCGGGCCGGTCCTGATGGGTCGAATACACCTCGTCGAGCTGGTGATAGGCGAAATGCTCACCCCTGGCACGTGCGCGGTTTATCATGGTGTTGAGCACCAGCAGTGTCACGACCAGCTCCACTATGGAGCCGAGTATGCCGGCCACGAGTCCGCAGGTGGACGAGGTGCCGAGGTAGTTCATCGCAACGATATTTGTCGTCTGCGGACTGCCGGGGCCGGTCAGAGCGAAGGTGAAGGTGCCGTTTGCCAAAATGCCGAGCACGAATTTTTTGGGGATGTCGGCTTTTTCGAGAATGGTCAGCGAGATTGGATACAGCAGAATTATCACAACGGTGACGATGATGCCGCCGTAAGCAAGTACAGTACCGATCAGGGTGAGGATCAGCATTGCAAGGATTTGCTTTTTCTGCTGTGAAAGGTGGTCAAATTTTATCCAGCCTGTGATGGAGCTTGCTATGGACAGCGCAGCACCGCTGCGGCCGTATACCTGGGCCTGGATGCAGCCGAAAAGGTATATAAGGAAAAACTGCCCTATGAAGTTTTCCATCTTTACAATGTAGGTGTCGTTGATGGACTCCCACAGGGGCAGCCCGTTGGCTGCAATGCAGATAAGCGCGCCTATCAGGCCGGCTATAAGAACTGACCAGTTCTTATAAACAAGATAAATAACGACTATAAACGCCAGAAAACATCCGATTATGCCCATGGTTTTGTCACTTCAAATCAATAATCAGCTGATATCAAAGACCTATACTCCAGCAGAGTACGACTACGGCAGTGCTGACAAGTCCCCAGACGACCATAGTCCAGAACACCTGGCCATAGATGTCCTTGAGCTTCAGCCCGGAGATGGGCAGGAACATGAGTATGCAGCCGCTGTAGGGGAGCATGGAGATGGCGGTGCCGGCAAAGAGACCGACCCTGTGTATCATCTCCGGATCGACGCCCTGAGCGAGCAGTGTGGGGGCCAGAATGGGCAGGGAAACCAGGAAGCCGGTGCCGGAACCGCCGGTGAGGCCGGCGATGATACCGCAGAAAATTATTACCAGCAGTACGGGCGGAATATCCATGCCGAACAGCGCAGTGGTAATTGTGCCGAAAGCCTCGGTGCCGGTGACGACGTTGGCAAAGCCGACCATGGCACCGACGGTAGCCATGGGTGCAATAGCCTGCATGGCGCCGCCGTTAAGGGTGGCGAGTATGCCGACGGGCTTGAGGTACTTCCAATTGAGGACCAGCGTGAGAAGCGCGCCAAGGCCCAGGGAAATGTTGATGTTGACCTTCAGAATGTTGTAGATAACAAAGAGGAAGACCAGGGGCAGGAGGCTCAGCCAGAAGTTGGGCAGCTTGTCGCTCTCCTCAAAGCGCTTGTCATTTGGGCCGTACTCGAAGATTTCGCCCTTCTTCTTGGCGCGATTGACCATGTGATTGAGGATGAAGGTTCCGCCGACGGCCCAGACAATGCCGCCTATCCAGCCGGGGACGGCAAGAGCCATGGCATCGGTGCCGAGGAACTGCTGGGGGATAATATTGGTTGTCTGCACCGCACCGGGAACGAGTATGCACCAGGAGAAGCAGCCAAGGCACAGAGCACCGTAGGAAAAGCGTTTGGGTATGTTGTAAGACTCGAGTATGGACAGGGCGATTGGGTAGCAAAGCAGCAGCGCCACGGAAGTTATAACGCCGCCGAGGCCAAGAATGCCGGGGATGAGGTCAATGACCAGAAGGGCCAGAAACTGCTGGACGTTGGGACTAAATTTGTCGCTCAAGACAGTCTTTTTGAGACCGACGGCGACAGCCATAGCCGCTCCGCTCTCGCTGTAAATGCGTGCCATGATCGCACCAAACAGGAATACCAGCCAGTAGCCGGCAGCAAAACTGGCACAGTTGGAAGCATAAGTCGTCAGCGTCTCGACTATCGGAGACCCCGTGACAAGGATGACGAAAAACGCGCCTATGCACGAGGCAATAAACGGGGAAAAGTTCTTGAACGAAAGAAAAATAACGAGGACGAAGCCAAGTATGCAGCCAATAATACCTATTGCGTCCATCTTTACACCTCTCTTTTAAATTGCAGTTGTCTCACGGATACCGGCAAGCATTCCGGACTGTTCGCACTAGCGTCCGAATTAACAGTACTGCTGTACGGATTACTTATACTCTACGCTCGGAAAATTGTCAATGCTTTAACCATAGCTTTTTTGTCGATTCGTAGCAATATACAAAATATCAGCAATATATTTGTGAAAAGATTGTTCTTGCGATTGATAAAAATCGGACTATAGTCTTAATATTTGCCGATAAATATTGACATTGTCCGATGATAGGCTTAGGATAAATAAAAGAAGGTATGATTGTTTGGAGATGTGAGAAATATGGTACTCAAAGATGAAAGCAAACTCAGCACGAAGGACCGGATATCCATGATCTCGTTCAAGCTCCTCCAGGAGAGCTCTGGCGCTAACATCACTATCAGCCAGATATGCAAGGCTGCGGGTATAACCAAGAGCACGTTTTACTATTACTACCATTCAATCGATGAGGTCATCGAAAGCTTCAGCGACATTATATCCATACAGTTGTCCGAGGCCATGCCGGAGATCTTCGCCCAGAAGACCTGCATCGACCAGGCACTTCTGGCCATCAAGGCCGTAGACAGCGCCGTAGAGCAGCTCGGACCTGCTGTGGCATCTTCAAGGTACACGATGCATCTGAAAAAAGGTGACTATGAGGGCTTCCATGCGGAGGCGGGCTGGGCCCTGGTTGTGGCAATAATTTCTAAGGCCATAGCCTTGGGAGAGATACCCGCTGATCGCAGCGCTGAGGAGGTAGCCACCTCCATTTTCTACATTATGCGCGGCGTAAACCACAGCTGGTGTATGTGCGGGGGCAAATTTGATTTTACTGAGACCGTACAGAAAGAGCTGCGGTTATACCTGGATCTGCTTAAAAACTCTGCGACCGTGCCGGAAAAGAACTGATACGGCGGAATGCTGTGGCAGAGAAAGTTTGACAGTCAGCTGCATAAAAATACCCCCTGATGTAGCTTCGTTCCTACATCAGGAGGTATTCTATATTTGTTTGTGACAGACCTCGTGTCAGGCCAGAATGCCCTTGGCCTGGGGGAGAATGTATTCGAACATGCGTCTGTGGCCCTCGGGGCTGGGGTGGATGCCGTCTTCGCTGAACAGTCCCTCGAAATCGCGCTTTTCCAGGAAAGCGCTGCGCACGTCCAGCATCGGGATGCCGCGCTTGGCGGCTATGCGCATGACGGCGAGGTTATACATCTCGTTCCAGTGCTCAATGCTGTTGGTCGTGCCGAGGAAGCGCATGAGCGCCTTGGGGTCCAGCTTTCGGGAAAACCAGTCAAAATAGCGCTTGCCGTAGACGGGAATGAGATTTATCACCACGGGCTTGCTGCCCAGGGCCTGTATGCCGTCCAGCACGCTGTTGTAGTACTCCTTGAACTTCTCTATGGGCGTGTTGCAGTCGTGCGGGGCCTCCGGCTCGGCCGCTACGGCGGGCCAGTTGAAATCGGAATCGTTCCCGCCCAGCATGACCAGCGTGGTGGGACAGGCGGAGATGTCCTTGGCGTATCGCTCCAGCCGCTTGAGCGCAGCGGAGGAGGTGCAGCCGAACTTGGAGTGGTTCTTGAGCTCCGTATCCAGCGAAGCGCCCAGCAGATTGACAAAAGAATCCTTCCAGTGGGTATACTTCGCGCTGTCCGAAAGATAAACAACTCCTCCGGTTATAGAGTCGCCTATTACGCAGATTGGATTTGCCATGTTGTATACCTCGCTTTCATCGGCTTCCTTGTCTGCATTATATGACTTCCCACGCGCTTTGTCAACACAAAAGAAACTATAAGAACAAAAGAATTTTTAGTTACTACATTCCATGGTATAGGAGTAGGTACTGCCCTCGCCGGGCTTGCTCTCGACATTGAGCTTGCCATCGTGCGCGTCGGCTATCTGCTTGACCATTGACAGGCCGAGGCCGGAGCCGCGGTCGACGCCGCGGGAACTGTCGGCTTGCCAGAAACGCTCCCAGATGTGTGGCAGGTCCTTCTTGTCTATGCCAATGCCGGTGTCGGAGACGGAGAAGGTGAGCTTGCCGTCGGCAGTGTGGAGGCTGACACGGACCTTGCCGCCCTCGGCGGTATATTTGAAGGCGTTTTCCACGAGATTCTGCACCAGCCGGGCCATTAGGCCGACGTCCATGTTGGCGTAGACGCCCTGTTCTATGTCCTTCTCGAGCTGTATGTCGCGCCCGGAGGCCACGGCGGCCTCGTCGCAGACCACCTCGACCAGCTCGGAGTAGTCGGCGCGCTCAAGGGAGATCTTGTGCGTGCCCTGATCCATGCGGGTGATGTTGAGCAGCTGGTTTACGAGGGTGGACATCTTGCGGGACTGCCGCTCCACGACCTCCATGGACTCCTGATAGTCCTCCACGGTCTTGGCGTTCTGCCTCGCGTACTCGCACTCTGCGATTATGACGGCTATGGGCGTGCGCAGCTCGTGCGAGGCGTCGGAGGCGAAGCGCTTTTCGGCGTTGAAGGAGTGCTCCAGCCGGTCGAACATCCTATCAAAGGTGGCGGCGAGGCGGTGTATTTCGTCGCGCCCGCGCTTGAGGCCGATGCGGGCTGTGAGGTCGGAGCCATCGGAGATGGCGTCCACGGTGTCGGTTATCTGCCGGACGGGCTTAAAGGCCCGGCGCGCGATGAGCCAGCCGACGACGGCCGTCAGCAGCACCAGCACGGGGAAAAGCACCAGCGAGAGAATGACGATGACGCGCACGGCGGAGAAGGAGTTGTCAGTGGAGGTGATGCCGCGCAGCCAGACGTCGCCGCCGGGATTCTGGACATAGAGGTCGTAGACAAGGTACTTTTCACCGTCTATGACTATGTCGCGGGTCTGACCGTTGAGGAAATCGTCGTCGCCCTCGAAATGACGCAGGCCCGCGCCGCCGATGAGCTGCAGGTCCTCGTCGTAAACAAGGACGTAGACATTGTGGCGGTAGAGATTCAACTCGTCGAGGTCGAGGTAGCCGTTTTCATACTCGACGTCGTCGATGTTGTCGTGCACGACGTCGAGCAGCGTAGCCTCGGCGTTATTTGTCAGCACCCGGTTTCCCACAATGAGCATGAAGATGAGCACCAAGGCTACTACCAGCACCATCATGAGCGTAAAGTATATTGTTACCCTGGTTTTGATGGTTATGAATCTCATGCTTCGTCCCTCAGCACCCAGCCCACGCCGCGTACGGTGTGGATGAGCTTCTTGTCGAAGTCGGCGTCGAGCTTGCGGCGCAGGTAGCTCATGTAGACGTCCACGACGTTTGTGCCGCCCTCCCAGTCATAGCTCCAGACGTTGTTCTCGATGGCCTCGCGTGAGAGCACGGAGCCCTTGTTGCGGATCATGAACTCCAGAACGGCGAATTCCTTGGCGGAGAGGTCTATGTTCTTGCCGGCGCGCGTCACTTTGTGGGAGGCAGTGTCCAGCGAGAGGTCGCCGCAGGTGAAGACGTTGGTGGTGCTGCCGGTCGACTTGCGGGTCATGGCGCGGATGCGGGCAAGCAGCTCGTCAAAGGAAAAGGGCTTGACGAGGTAGTCGTTGGCGCCGAGGTCGAGGCCCTCGACCCTGTCGCTCACGGCGTCGCGCGCGGTCAGAAAGAGCACGGGGGTGGCGTCGCCGCGTTCTCGCAGCTTCCGCACGGCGGTGAAACCGTCCATGCGCGGCATCATGACGTCGAAAATGGCCGCGTCATAGTTGGCGCTCTCGAGGTAATCGAGTGCCTCACGTCCGTCGTAGCAGGCGTCGGTGGAGTAGCCCCCAGCGGCCAGCCGCTTGCAGATTATCCGATTAAGGTCCCTTTCGTCCTCGACGACAAGTATGCGCATGAGCGTTCACATCCCTTAGAGCTGATTTGTACCCATATTTTTTCACGTACACATTAGAACCATATTAAATAATACCGCAGAAAAAATCTTTTGAAAAGCCCGCGGTCTTAATCTTGCGTTAATTGAAGCGTGCGAAAATGAGGGCGTAGTCAAACAAGACAAGGAGGAAATAAAGTGAAAAAAACTATAATATGGATAATCGTCGCGATAGTTCTTGTGGCCGCCGTAGCCCTGGGCCTGGTGTGGTACTTTGTGTGGAACGACAGCGCTTATATAGGCCGTGACACAGCTGGCGCCGCAGCTTTGGCCGACGCGGGCTTCACGCAGCAGGAAGTCAGCCGCCTGGACGTCGATTTCGAGCGTGACGACGGCTTTGTGTTCTACGATGTCAAATTCATAAACGGAACGACAGAGTACGAGTATACGATAGACGCCTCCACGGGCGATGTCCTCCACGTTGAGCAAGAGCCCGTGTTCGACTAATACGCATAGTAAAAAGGCCGCCCAGTCGGGCGGCCTTTTTGTTTGCATTATCAGAACAGGTGCACGTTGGCGATAACGGCGGAGAAGACAATCGAGACGGTGGAGCAGAGCTTGATGAGGATGTTCAGGCTCGGGCCCGAGGTGTCCTTGAAGGGGTCGCCCACGGTATCGCCGATGACGCCGGCCTTGTGGCACTCGCTGCCCTTGCCGCCGTGGTGACCAGCCTCTATATACTTCTTCGCGTTGTCCCACGCGCCGCCGGAGTTGGACATGAACACGGCCATGCCGAAGCCGCAGACGGTCGTACCGGCCAGCAGGCCCACAACGCCCTCGACACCGAGTATGAGACCCGTGATGATGGGTACGACGACGGCCAGGAGCGCGGGCAGGACCATGGCGCGCAGCGCGCCGGAGGTGCAGAGGTCGACGCAGCTCTCATAATCGGGCTCGGCCTCGCCTTCCATGATGCCTGCGATCTCGCGGAACTGGCGGCGGACCTCGATGACTATGTGCTGGGCGGCCTTCTGGACGGCGGACATGGTCAGAGCGCCGAAGACGAAGACCAGCATCGCGCCGACAAAGAGGCCGACGAGGACGGCGGGGTTGGTGACGGAGAGGTCTATCTGTGCGCCGCCCATGGCGCTCTCGGCGACCTCGACGTAGGAGACGAGCAGGGCCAGCGCGGTGAGCGCAGCGGAGCCGATGGCAAAGCCCTTGCCGGTGGCGGCGGTGGTGTTGCCGAGGGAGTCGAGCGCGTCGGTGCGCTCACGGACTTCCTCACCGAGACCGCTCATCTCGGCGATGCCGCCGGCGTTGTCGGCGACGGGGCCGTAGGCGTCGGTGGCGAGGGTGATGCCCAGGGTGGCCAGCATGCCGATGGCGGCGATGCCGATGCCGTAGAGGCCGTTGTTGAAGGAAATGGCGTAGGACTCGGAGTTAGTCACGAGCGAGCCGCCGGAGGCGATGAAGCTGACGATGACGGCGACGCCGACGATGAGTATCGGGGCGGCGGTGCTCTTCATGCCGAGGGAAATGCCGCCGATGATGGTGGTGGCGGCGCCGGTCTCGGTCGCGTCGGAGAGGGCCTGCGTGGGCTTATAGGTGTCGGAGGTGTAGTACTCGGTGACGTAGCCTATGGCGCAGCCGGCAGCGAGGCCGCAGAAAATGGAGATAAGTATGCCTATCCAGCTCGCGCCCTCGACGTCCTTCATTATGTACCAGGTCAGCGGGATGCAGAGCACGGCACAGAGCGCGGCGGCGAAGTAGGTGCCGGTGCGCATGGATTTGAGCAGCTCGCGCTGCGTGGCAGTCTCGCCGGTGCGGATCATGAAGGAGCCTATGAGCGAGCAGATGACGCCGACGACGGCGATGGCAAGGGGCAGGAACATGCCGTTCCAGCCGTAGCCCGCGGAGGCGCCGATGGCGAAGGTGGCGAGGATGGAGCCGACGTAGCTCTCGTAAAGGTCGGCGCCCATGCCGGCGACGTCGCCGACGTTATCGCCGACGTTGTCGGCGATGGTGGCGGGGTTGCGGGGGTCGTCTTCGGGGATACCGGCCTCGACCTTGCCGACGAGGTCGGCACCGACGTCGGCGGCCTTGGTGAAGATGCCGCCGCCCACGCGGGCGAACAGCGCGGCGCAGGAAGCGCCCATGCCGAACATGACCATCGTGTTGGCGATGGTGGTGGAGTCGCACTGGAAGCCGTATTTCAGAATGAGGAACCATACGGAGACATCAAGGATGCCCAGGCCGACGACGGTGAAGCCCATGACGGAGCCGGAGGAGATCGCGACGCGAAGTCCGCGGTTGAGGCTCTCGCTGGCGGCGTTGGCGGTGCGGGCATTGGAGGAAGTCGCTATCCTCATGCCTATGAAGCCCGCGAGGCAGGAATAGAAGCCGCCGGTTATAAAGGCGAAGGGCACGAACTTTGAGACGAGGCCCTGACCGTCTATCCAGGGCACAAAGGCCAGGATGGCGAGTATCACCGCGATGATCGCGAATATCATGGCCACGGTCTTGTACTGACGCTTGAGATAGGCATTGGCGCCCTTGCGTATGGCCGCCGCTATCTTCTGCATGGTCGGTGTGCCTTCGGAATACTGCTTAACTTTTTTGGCCTGGCTGTAGGCAAAGAGCAGCGCGATGAGCGCTCCCACGATGCCGATCCAGAAGAAGTTCTCCATAACGTCCATCACTCCTAGAATAGTTCTTGGCAGAGACCGGAGTCCTCCGGTCTGCCAAATATTCTAAACCATTGCGAAAGAGAAATCAAATAAAAAGTACAAAAAATGCACAGATTTTTTAGAATTTTTTCAAAAATATGCACAAAATGTCCGTAACGTTTAGAATGTTCAAGACGGCTCAATCGTTGATTTTGACGGATTTTACGTGGACTTTACGTGAATGATATGTAAATAAAAACGGGAAGGTCTCCGGGCAAAATAATAAGGGGGAACCCCCGGCGAGGGTTCCCCCTTGGACCCCCTCCTGCGCTTCATCAGCACAAGAGAGTTCCGCGCTCGGCGGAGCGCGGGCAGGGGCTCTGCCCCTGCACCCTGCCACCTTTGAAAAGGTGGACGAAACTTTTATTCGCGCTTCGCGCAGCGAAGGGCGCGCAGGGAAGGCAAGTGGCGTTACCAGGCGGCGACGCAGCCGTCGGCGCGGGGCTCGGAGCCGCCGCAGAGAGTGCCGTTTTCATCGCGCCAGATGATCTGGCCGCGGCCGAAGTCGATGGGATCGCCGGTGGAGATATCGTGGCCGCGGCGGCGCAGCTCCGCGGCGATGTCGGCGGGGAAGTTGGGCTCGAGCTGTATGCTCTTGCCGCCGACCCACTGCCAGCGCGGCGCATCCAGAGCCTCCTGCGGGTTCATGGCATAGTCGAGGGTGTTCACAATGGCCTGAACGTGGCCCTGCGGCTGCATGAACGCGCCCATGACCCCGAAGGGGCCGACGGGCTTGCCGTCCTTCGTGAGGAAGCCTGGGATGATGGTGTGATAGGGGCGCTTGCCGGGGGCCATGCAGTTGGGAGAGGCCGGGTCGAGGCTGAAGTTGCAGCCGCGGTTGTGCAGGGCGATGCCCGTTCCGGGCACGACCACGCCGGAGCCGAAGCCCATGTAGTTAGACTGTATCCAGCTCACCATGTTTCCTTCGCCGTCCGCCGCGCAGAGGTAGACGGTACCGCCCGAGTGCGGGTCGCCCGGCTCCGGCTCGAGCGCCGAGTCGGTGATGAGCGCACGGCGTCGGGCCAGGTAGCCCTCGTCGAGCAGTTCGGCGGGCGAAAGCTCCATGTACCTCGGGTCGGTGATGTAGCGCAGGCCGTCGGCGAAGGCCAGTTTCATGGCCTCGAGCTGTATGTGTATCCCGGAGGCGTCGCGCTCGGACATGTCGAAGCCGCCGAGTATGCCGAGCGTGAGCAGCGGCACGAGGCCGTGACCGTTGGGCGGCAGCTCGTGCACGGTATATCCGCGGTAATTGACGCTTATGGGCTCCACCCACTCGGGGCGGAAGGCGGCGAGGTCCCCGGCGCGCAGCCAGCCGCCGGTCTCGCGCGAGAATGCGTCTATCTTCTCCGCGAGCTCGCCGCGGTAGAAGCTCTCGCAGTCCGTGCGTGCGAGGGTACGCAGCGTTTCGGCGTGCATGGGCAGGTATACCGTCTCACCGGCGCGCGGTGCACGGCCGTTCGGGGCAAAGCAGTCAAACCAGTGGCTGAACAGCTGCTTGTCGCCCTCGGCCTTGGAATAGGAGGCGTAGGCCTGGGCCCAGAGCTTTGAGGTGACGGGGGAGAGAGGGTAGCCCTCCTCGGCGTAGGCGATGGCGGGGGAGAGCAGCTCGGCAAGCGGCAGCCGCCCGAAGCGGCGCGAGGCCTCAGCCCAGGCGGCGGGTATTCCGGGCACGTCGACGGCGTACCAACCCTTTTCCGGTATGCGGCCGAATTTCTCGCGCAGGAGATCTGCGTCGGCCAGCGCCGGAGCCGGGCCTGATGAGTTGAGACCGTGCAGGCGCCCGTCGTGCCAGATGAGGGCGAAGGCGTCGCCGCCCAGGCCGTTGGACGTAGGCTCGAGCACGGTGAGGCACGCGGCGGTGGCGATCGCGGCGTCGACGGCATTTCCGCCGCGCCGGAGGACGTCCAGGCCCGCCTGCGCCGCCAGCGGCTGCGAGGAGCAGACCATCCCGCGCCGCGCATATATGACCCGCCGCTGTGACGGGAAGCGGCAGGACAAAGGATCAAATGAAAGTGACATCTCAGCACCTCCTGTGGTATAGCGACAATATAGCGTGAGCCCGGCAGCCTTGTCAAGCCCGCCCCCCCGCGCTCAGGCGCGGAGGACCCTTGCGGAGCTCTCCTCAGCGAACTGCTTGCTGTACAGCTCGTGGTAGTAGCCGCGGCGGAGCAGCAGCTCGCGGTGCGTGCCCTGCTCGACTATCTTGCCGTCGCGCACGACGAGTATGAGGTCGGCGCGGCGAATCGTGGAGAGCCGGTGCGCTATGAGGAAGCTGGTGCGGTCCTTTAGAATGTGCTCTATGGCGTCCTGGATGAGCTGCTCGGTCTGCGTGTCTATGGAGCTGGTCGCCTCGTCGAGCACGAAGATGCGCGGGTCGGCCAGCACCGCCCGGGCGAAGGAGACCAGCTGCTTTTCGCCGGTGGAGAGCCTGTCGCCGCCCTCGCCCACGTCGCTGTCCCAGCCGTTCTCAAGCCGTTCCGCCACCACGTCGGCAGATACCGCCTTCGCCGCAGCCTCGACCTCGGCGTCCGTGGCGTCGAGCCGCCCGTAGCGGATGTTTTCGCGCAGCGAGCCGGAGAAGAGGTGCGGGCTTTGCAGCACATAGCCGAGCGACGAGTGCAGCCAGAGCTGACTGCGCTCGCGATAGTCCACGCCGTCAATGAGTATCTGGCCCTCCGTCGGCTCGAAGAAGCGGCAGGCAAGGTTCACCAGCGTGGATTTGCCCGCGCCGGTCTCGCCGACGATGGCGACGGTCGTGCCCGCGGGGATGTGCAGATTGAAGTGCGAGAGCACATCCTCGCCGCCGTCGGGATAGCGGAAGGTCACGTCACGGAACTCGATATCGCCAACGATGGGCTCCCAGTTCTCGCGCTTGGGGTTGAAGGCGTCGCCGTATTTTTCGCGCACGGCCTCGCTGTCGCGCACGCCGGGCTCGGTGTCGAGCAGGTCGGTGACGCGCTCGATGTTCGCCTGGAGCGAGATGAACACCGCGAGGTCCTCGGCAAGTATCTGCACTGGCTCAAAGATGCCGACGGCGTAGGTGACGAAGGCCGAGAGCGTGCTCAGGCCGAGAACGCCGTCGAGGCTCATGTGCCCGCCCTGATAGAGCACGATGGCCATGGCCAGAGTCGAGCAGAAGAGCACAAGCGGGATATATACGGCGCTGAGCTTTGCGGCGCGGACGCCGGCGTCGCGCGATTTGGAGGTGAGGTCTCGGAATTCCGCGTCGTTTGAGTCCTCAATGACTAGGGTCTTGGAGGTCTTGGCGCCCATTATGCCCTCGTTGAAGGCGCCCGTGATGCGGGAGCTGAGCTTGCGCACGCGGCGGTTCCAGTGCAGGATGCGGTTCTGGAAATATGCCGTCAGCAGCGCCACGGCGGGCACCACGAGGATGACCACGACGGCGAGCTTCCAGTTGAGCAGCAGCATGGAGATGAACACGAAAACAAGGTAGCACAGCGCCCAGAGCATATCCGCGAGGTTCCAGGCCAGCATGCCGGCGATGCGGTTCGTATCGTTCATCACGCGGCTTATGAGATAGCCGACGGGCGTGACGTTGTAGAAGGAGAAGGAGAGCTCCTGGAGGTGGACGAAGAGCCTGCGCCTCAGGTCACGGCCGAGGTACATCTCAATGCCCATCGAGACGTTGCCGAAGCCCATGACCGCAAACGACTGCATCAGGATGGCGGCAAGGTAGGCAAGAGCGAAGGGCCAGAGCCCGGCGACGGTACCCGCCTCGATGAAGTTCGCCACGGCGTAGCTCTGGAAAAGCGGCAGCGCGGCGTCCACCAGCGCGGTCAGGAGGTTCAGCAGTATCAGCAGTACAAAGGCACGGCGGCGGGGCTTCAAATAGGGGCCGAGGCGCTTCCATATTTTAATGTCAAAGGATTTGGTGTATTCCTGCTCGTCATATGCCGGCATGTGCCTCGCCTCCTTCCTCTATGAGCCTGCGGTCGTCGCTGCTCATCTGTATGTCGTATATCTCGCGGTAGATTCCCGGGCGGGAGATGAGTTCCTCGTGTGTGCCTATGTCGGAGACGCGCCCGTTCTCGAGCACGAGTATGCGGTCGGCCTGCATCAGCGTGGTTATGCGGTGCGAGATGAGTATGACCGTAGCGCGCTCGAGGCTCTCCCGCAGTGCTGCGCGTATTTTGGCGTCGGTCTCGGAGTCCACGGCGGAGAGCGAGTCGTCAAATACCATGATGGGCGTCTCGCACATCAGCATTCGGGCTATGGCGACACGCTGCTTCTGCCCGCCGGAGAGGGTGACGCCCCTCTCGCCGACTAGTGTGGAGTAGCCGTCGGGGAATTCCGTGATGGCCTCGTCCACGCAGGCTATGCCCGCGGCGCGCCGTACGCTCGCCTCATCCGCGCCTGGCCGCGCAGCGGCTACGTTTTCGCGTATCGTGCGTGAAAAGAGGAAGGGCTCCTGCAATACGAGACCTATGTTTTTCCTCAGGTGCTCGCGGCGTATGAGACGGATGTCGCGGCCGCCTATCGTGATGGTGCCCTGGCCCTCGCCGAGGTCATAGAGCCTGTCGAGCAGGTGTACCAGCGTGCTCTTGCCGGAGCCGGTACCGCCAAGTATGGCGAAGGTGGAGCCGGCGGGCACGGTGAAGCTCACGTCATGCAGCACCTCCGCCCCCTCGTAGCCGAAGCTCACGTGCGAGAACACGATGTCGCCGCTCATGTCGGCGTCCTCGGCCCCGGGCAGCTCTTGCTCGGGCTCGGCGCGCAGGATGTAGGCCACGCGGTCCATGGAGACGCCGGCCTTGCTCATGTCGGCCAGGACGCGGCCCAGATTTCGCACGGGCCAGGCGAGGGTGGAGTTGTAGCTCACGAAGGCGAGGAAACCGCCGAGCGAGAGCTCCCCGTTCACGGCCTCGATAACGCCGAGAATGAGTATGACCATGACCTGCAGACAGGTCAGCAGCGTGCCGGAGGCCCAGTATACGGCCAGAACGTGCCCGAGCTTTATCCAGAGTTCGGAGAAGCGGTCGTTCTTGACGTTGAACTTGTCGAGCTCGAAGCTCTCGCGGCCGAAGGCGCGGACGACGCGCACGCCGGTGAGATTTTCCTGAACCATGGTGGTGAGCTCACCCTCGGCCTCGTCGGCGGTCTTGAAGCGCGCGGCGATGCGGCCGTAGAAGAGCCCGGAGCTGAGCGCCACCACGGGCACGAAGGCGAGGGACACCAGCGCGAGCTTCGTGTTCATTGCGAACATGGCCCAGAGATAGACGACGATGATTATCACGGTGCGGATGACGTCCACGAGCTGGGTGCAGACGAAGGTGCGCACGACCTCGACGTCGGAGGTGCAGCGCTGTATCATCTCGCCGGTCTGGTGGGCGGTGTGCCAGGCGAAGGGCAGGCGCTGGATGTGGGCAAAGAGCTCGTCGCGTATGCCCTTGACGAAGCCCTCGGAGCCCTTCGCGAGGAAGAGCCGCTGACCGAAGATGGCAAGGCCGCGCAGCACGGCAAAGACGACTACGGCCCCCGCCGCCCAGACAAGAGCCATGGCCGGGTCGGCGCGCAGTGCCTCCAGCGGCAGCGCATCGGCTATCAGCGCAGGCAGCTGCGGCTCCTCGGTGCCGAGGATGGAGTCCACGGTGACGCGGACTATCTGGGGTATGAGCGCATTGAAGATCTGGCTGAAGAGGCTCATCAGCAGACCCAGTGCGAAGAGCCAGACGACCGGACGCAGGTAGCATGTCACGAGCCTTATTTTCTCGCGCCCGGAGAGTTTATCTTCTTTCATAAGTCCTCCCAAACAAAAAACGTGCCCCGGCAAAAACCGGGACACGTTGTGAAAGCCCAAATAAGCGCAAAATGAGCGCGTTTAAAGACAGACAGAACGCGACGGCCCGCCGGAAAATACGTATATGTCCATATCGTTTCGATTTATGCGGGTCTTCGTCATCCTGTTCGCCTCCTTTACTTAATATGCGCGGTGCGCGAGCTAAGTATATATCAGCCGCGGCAGTCCTGTCAAGAGCCAACATCCTTGCCGCAGGTCTATTACAGAATGGGCTTGATGTAAGGAATTTTGTCACTTGTGCTGTTTTGTCTATTGTTCGAATCGGCTATAAATGGTAGAGTTGCGCAACGGGTTATTCTCCCGGGCTTCAAAAAACAGAAAGGAGATCAACGATGGAGCTGGAGACAAAACTCAAAAAGGCAGCGCTGGGTACCGCCCTTGATTACATTGCCAAGGACCCGGAGCGGAATATACACAAGCTTATGGGCTGGGTGGATAAGTTCACTGCCGACGACCCCGAGAATCTGGCGCCGCAGCGCAATGCCGTCCGCAAGGTGCTCGACGAGCCGGACAGCAGCATGTACAAGCTGATCATGAACATTTTCCGCGACGTTGACACCGACGTCATCAAGAAGGTGTTTGAAAATTTTATTGTCAATGCCAATCTGATAGGCTTCCCGCATGAGGCGGAGCTGAGCCGCAAATACGGCTGCAACGTGCCCTGGGCCATACTCATGGACCCGACAACGGCCTGCAACCTGCGCTGCACGGGCTGCTGGGCTGCAGACTACGGCAAGAGCCTCTCCATGAGCTACGACGAGCTGAGCGACATCATACGCCAGGGCAAGGAGCTGGGCGTGTACATGTACCTCTTCTCGGGCGGCGAGCCTCTCACGAGAAAGGCGGATATAATCAGGCTCTGCGAGGAGCACAACGACTGTCAGTTCCTGGCCTTCACGAACGGCACGCTCATTGACGCGGACTTTGCCCGCGAGATGCTGCGCGTGAAGAACTTCATACCGGCCATCAGCGTCGAGGGCTTTGAGGCTGCGACGGACGCCAGGCGCGGCGAGGGCACTTATCAGGCGGTCATGGCGGCCATGGCCCGGCTCAAGGCCTACAAGCTGCCCTTCGGCGTGTCCTGCTGCTATACCTCCCAGAACATAGACTCGCTCAGCTCCGAGGAGTTCTTTGACCATATCATCGACTGCGGCGCGAAGTTCGCCTGGTTCTTCCACTACATGCCCGTCGGCGTGGACGCCGTGACGGAGCTGCTGCCCCGCCCGGAGCAGCGCGAGCACATGTACCGCAAGATCCGCGAGTACCGTCAGACCAAGCCCATATTCTCGATAGACTTCCAGAACGACGGCGAGTTCGTCGGCGGCTGCATCGCCGGCGGACGGAGCTATCTGCACATCAGCGCGGGCGGCGACATAGAGCCCTGCGCCTTCATCCACTACTCGGATTCCAACATCCGCGAAAAGACGCTGCTCGAGGCGCTGCGTTCCCCACTGTTCATGGCCTATCACGACAATCAGCCCTTCAACTGCAACCACCTGAGGCCCTGTCCGATGCTTGAGAACCCGGACAGGCTCGCAAAGATGGTCAAGGAGTCGGGCGCGCACTCCACAGATATGCAGTCTCCCGAGGACGCGGAGCATCTGCGCGAGAAGTGCACACCCTACGCCGAGGCCTGGGCGCCGGAGGCGGATAAGCTGTGGAAGGAAAGCCACAAATAATATAAAACTGCGCAAAAAATCGGCGCGCGGCGGAGAGCAAAAGCTCCGCTGCGCGCCGAATATTTTCCCCTGTCGAACTTATTTCGCGACGGCGTCCTTCAGGGCCTTGCCGGCCTTGAACTGGGGGATGCGGGAGGCGGGGATCCAAATCTCCTCCTTGGTCTTGGGGTTACGGCCCGTGCGGCCCTCGCGGGTCTCGACATCAAAGCTGCCGAAACCAACCAGAGAGACCTTCTCACCGGCGATGAGCTCGGCGGTGATGGCGTCGACGGTGGCGGTGATGACCTTCTCGGTGTCCTTCTTGGACAGGCCGGTCTTCTCGGCCACGGCGGAGATGAGTTCTGCCTTATTCATTGGTATTCCTCCTGAAAAATGTTTGTGTTGATCAATTTATAGAGATTTGCCCCTATTCCACAATTCGGCGCAAATTACTCACGGTGTTCGACGGGGACGGGTTCCTTGCCCTCGAGCTCGTGCCTGGCCTCCTGATAGATCTCCTCCATCTCGTCAAGGCTCATGTCCTCGAGAGAGCGGCCGCGCTTAGCTGCGCCGTCCTCGATGTAGCGGAAGCGCCGTATGAACTTCTCGCAGGCCGCGTGCATGAGCTGTTCGGAGTCGAGCTTGTAGAACCTTGCCACATTCACGGCGGAGAAGAGCACATCGCCCAGTTCTTCCTTTATATTCTCCAGGTCGTCGGCGTCTATACCCTCCTGAAGCTCGCCTACCTCCTCGCGGAGCTTGTCCATCGCTCCGCCGACGGCGGGCCAGTCAAAGCCGAGCTTTGCGGCCTTGTTCTGTATCTTCTCGGAGCGCATGAGCCCGGGCAGGCCGTGGGAAATGCCGTCCATGGCCGAGGCGGCCGTCTGCTGCGCGCGGTCTGCGCGCTTGATGGCGTCCCAGTTTTCGAGCACCTTCTCGGGAGTGTCCGCCGCGACGGCGCCGAAGACATGCGGGTGACGGTGCACCAGCTTCTTGCATGCCATGTCGGCGATGGCGTCCATATCAAAGCCGCCCTCGTCCTTTGACATGCTGGCATGGAAAATGACCTGCATCAGCAGGTCGCCCAGCTCCTCGCACAGATGCTCCGGGCTGCCCTCGTCTATCGCCTCGCAGACCTCGTAGGCCTCCTCCAGCACGTTGCGCCTGATGCTCTCATGGGTCTGCTCCCTGTCCCAGGGGCAGCCCTTAGGAGAACGCAGATAGTCGATAAGGGCTATGAAGTCCCGGAGGTCATAGCTCTCTTTGCAAACAAAATCTACCACACTATAACCCCTTCCGCAAGTATTTCTGCCCAAAAAAGCCTTGAAAATACAGGCTTTTTTGTTATGTCACCCGTCAGGGCTTTATGCGCAGCAGACGCGCCAGCTTTTCGCCCTTGGGGATGAGCTTCATGTCCTCATAGGTGACGGCGCGCGTCAGCACGGTGAGGACGAGGTAGACTATGACGGCCGCGCCGATGGCGAGGCACATGCAGAGCGCCATCATGAGACGGCCCGCATCCGCGCCGCCTATGAAGCGCATGGAGAGCCCGTAGACCGCCCAGGCGGTGAGACCCATGGCCGCGCAGCTGAGCACCGGACGCGCAAGTATGCGGCCCAGCCTCGGCCTGTCGGGCATGACGCGGCAGAGGAAGATATAGTCCATGACACACATGACGGCATAGCAGCTGAGCGTGCCTATGGGCGCGCCGAGAATGTTGATGTTCGGGTCGGCGACCAGGAACCAGTTCACGGCAATCTTGACGATGCCGCCGATTATCATGGAGTAAATGGGGTACTTCTCGTTTCCGCCCGCCTGGAGTATGGCGTTCATCATCAGTGCCATGCAGACGAAGAAGGAGGCGGCGCCCATCAGCATCAGCAGCTCCGGTCCGGCCTCGTGGCTGCCGGGGTAGATGACCGTCATGATGGGATAGGAGAGCACCGAGAGGCCGACGCCCATGGGCAGGGCGATGACCGTGGCAATGCGCAGGGAGTTTTCCGCGATGCGGGAGCTCTCGCGCCCGCGGTTTGTGACGCGGCAGGCGGCGATGGCGGGCACCACGGAGATGGTCAGCGGCGTGATGAAGGCCGCGGGCAGGTTGTAGAGCGTCTGCGCCTTGCCGTAGACGCCGTAGAGCACCTTGGCGTCGGCGTAGGAAAAGCCCGCTGCGTCCTGGAGCCGGCCCATGCAGAGGCCGGAATCAACCAGGTTTATGAGCGAGAGGACGGAGGAGCCGAGCGTTATCGGAATACCGACCTTCAGCAGCGTCTTGAAGATGCGGCTGCTGCTCTCGGGCGTGTCGCTGCCCGCGGGCAGGGAGGAGTAGCAGCGCCGCTTGTACGCGAACATGTAGATGAGCGCGGCCAGAGAACCCGCGGTGACGCCGAAGATAGCGCCCGCGGAGACGAGGGGCAGGCTCTTGCCCAGGTCCCTGAGGTACCAGGCCAGCACAAGGCCGACCACGACCTTTATGAGCACCTCGAGCACCTGACCTATGGTGGTGGGAGTCATGTTCTCGTGGCCCTGGCAGTAGCCGCGGTAGGCGCTGGTCAGGCAGACCAGCAGCACAGCCGGGGAGAGCGCGAGTATGCTCTGCGAGGCCTCAACGTCGTTGAGCGCGTCGGCAAGCTCCGTCGGGAAGAGGAACATGATGAGCGTGCAGATTATGCCCAGCACGCAGAAGGTGAGCCAGGCAACGGAGAAGATGCGCTTGACCTGGTTCGGCCGGTTCATCGTGTTTGCCTCGCTTATCATGCGGGAGAGCGCCACAGGCAGACCCGCCGTCGCGACGGTGAGGAACACGCTGTATATGTTGTAGGCCACGAGGAAGTGCGTGTAGCCCTCGTCGCCGAGGATATTCCCCAGCGGTATCTTGTAGATAGCGCCGAGGATCTTCATGATAACAACGCCCGCGGCGAGTATTGCCGCGCCGTGCAGATAGTTTTGCTTTTTGGGCTCAGCCAAGGATATACCCCCAATCAGCGGCGCTTTGCTGCGCCGAAAGCCTACTGTACACTAAAAATATGAAAAAATCAAGTAAATATGCCGCCTGTGGCACATTCTACCTCAAATTTGGCGGCTGAGCATAGCCGCAAGGGCGGTTTGAACTGTAAACAGCAAAAAAGCGGGGCCCCGGCGAGGGTCCCGCTTAAACATATGAGGCATTCAGTCTGCCTTTTGGAAAAAGGCCACGGCGATGGCGCCCGGGCCGCCGTGCGAGCCGATGACGGAGCCGATAAGGCTGACGGGCAGGCTCTCCGCGTGGTTCGTCCACAGATACGCGCTGTCGCGCATGTACTTCTGAAGCAGCGCGTCGGAGAGTCCGGTGTAGCCCAGTGTGTGCGGACGGGCAAAGTCCACGCCGCCGCGCTTGTTTATGAACTCGGAGAGCAGGTTGTTCCCGTTCTTTGAGCCGCGCGCCCGGCCCACGAGCTGCACCAGCCCGTCCTTGATGGTCACAACGGGCTTTATCGCCAGCACCCCGCCGGCAAAGGCCACAGCAGAGGAGATCCTCCCGCCGCGCTTGAGATACTCCAGGGTATCCAGCAGCGCTATCACGCAGACCTGCTCGCGCTCCTTTTCCAGCTTTGCCGCAAGCTCCGCCGCGTTGGAGGCTTCCGGGGCAAGCTCCAGCGCCCGGCGCACCAGTATCTGCGCGCCTATCGAGGCGCTGAGGCTGTCGACCACCTGCACGCGGCCGTCGTATTTCTCCGCGGCTATCACCGCGCTCTGGCAGGTACCGGACAGCGCCGCCGATATCGTTATCACAACCGCTTCGTCCTCCGGGCCCAGCACGCGGTCGTACATCGCCTCGAACTCAGCCGGGGAGGGCTGGCTTGTCGTCGGCAGAGCATCGCTCTCCACCAGCTTCTCGTAAAACTCCCTGGGCGATATGGTCACCCCGTCTATGTACTCCTCATCGCCGAAGCGCGTCTTGAGCGGCACTATCTCCAGCCCGAGCTCGGATGCCTCCTCCCGCGTGAAATCCGCCGTAGAATCAGTGATTATCCTTATTGCCATGTCAGCCTCCAGTTTGATTTAGAATGTTGAGCAGTCAACAAACTATACTCCTAAAATGTTGACTTGTCAACATCTTTGAGTTATCATAGCGGCAGCAAGGAGGCTGGAGCCATGTATTCTGAGAGGTTTCAGGAGTTCAGCGGCCTCATATCCCGGGCGGAGAAGGCGCTGCAGCGGGCGAAGGCTGAGAACGTGCGCAGCTACGGGCTGCGCGGCGTGCACGTCTCATGCCTGCTGGCGCTCTGCGAGCGGGAGGAGGGCCTTACAGCGACGGAGTTGGCCGCGGTCTGCGGCGTGGACCGGGCGCAGATATCGCGCGTGGCGGCAGAGCTGACGGCGCTGGGGCTTATCTGCGAGGCCGCGCCGGGGCCGCGGAGGCGCTATCGCGGCGCGCTCACGCTCACGGAGGAGGGACGCGCGGCCGCCGCCGGCATGGTGGATATCGTCGACGAAAAGCTCCAGAGCGTCAGCGGGGATATCCCGCCGGAGGAGCTTGCGGCCTTTTACCGGGTGCTGCGCACGATAGTAGAGAGGCTGGAGGCGCTTTAAGCGGCAAAAAAGCCGCCCGGATACATCCGGGCGGCTTTGCTGTTGTGCACTCAGTCGAGGTTGTAGATGCGCCAGATGATGGCGCTTATCTCTGCGCGGCTTATGTTGTTGCCGGGGAGATAGACCAGCTGGCTGCCGGAGTAGCTGCCCTCGACGATGCCGGCGTTGTAGAGCGCTCCGACGTAGGGGTCGCTGGTGTCGGCAAAGTGTGCGCTCCCGTCGGGCTGAAGGTTCAGCGCGCGGGCGGCAAGCTTGGCGATGAAGAGCCGCGTCACGGGCTCGTCGAGCGAGGCGATGTCGTCGTAGGAGATGAGTCCCTGGGAGACGGCGAGGGCGAAATAGCCGCTGGCCCAGTGGGAGCTGGTGCGTTCCTGGACGGGGTAGCCGGCGGCGAGGAGGATGAGCTTGAGCGCTTCACCGGCGGTAACGCTGTTGCCGGGGCGGAAGCTTCCGTCCTCATAGCCGTCCATTATGCCGGCGTAGGTGAGGGGGGAGACGTACTCATAGTACCACTGCTCATAGGGCACGTCGCTGAATTTGGCGGGGGAGTACTCGGCCCAGACGCGGTGGAAGAGCTCGTAGTCGCCGTCGTCAAGCTCCTTGTACTCGTACTCATAGAGCGGGGTGCCGCCGAACTCGTAGTCGCCGTAGAGGAAGATGAGGGCCTCCTCGAGCCGACGCTCCACCAGAGCGTCGAGCGTGCCTTCGCCGGAGGCGCTGTTGCTGTAACGGGCAAAGGTGTTGACGATGTACTCATCCGTGTAGTACTGTATACCCGCGGCGAGCATGTTGTAGAGCCTGTATCCGCTGTTGAACCAGCCGACGCCTATGTTGTAGGTGAGGCTGGCGAGGGCGTCGTACTGGTGCTGATTGAGCGTGACGCCCAGGGAGGCCATGGCGGAGTCTATGTAGCTTTCGGTCTCGACGAGGTGTTCGCGCAGAAGGGCGTCGGCCTCGGCCTCGGTGATGCCGTTGGGGTATTCGCCGGGCTCACAGCGGGTGCCGTAGCCTATGGCCCAGCCGAGGGAGTCCTCATAAGCGGTGGCGGCGAAGCCTTCTTTGTCCTTGATGAAGGCGATGCCGGCTTCACTGGTGCGCAGCGCGGGCGTGTCCGCAGCGAGAGCGGGTACGGCCAGAACAAGGCAGGCCGCGATAATAAGGCAAAGCGTTTTCTTTATCATGTCTTTCTCCTTGTTGCAAAGGTATGCTGTATTTTAGCACAAGTGGGGAAAGATTTCAACTTTCAAGCTCCAGCGGGGTGAGAAGAACAGTCACGGTGGGGCTGACGGGAGGATTTGCGATGAAAATCATATGGCACGGCCACTCCTGCTTTGAGCTGGTATCCGGCGGTTTTTCGCTGGTGCTTGACCCCTACTGCCACCGGGAGCTCTGCGGCTATCCGGAGCTGCGGCTCAGCGCTGATGCGGTGCTGTGCAGCCATGAGCATTACGGCCACGGTTGGACGGAGGCAGTGGAGCTGCGCCGCGGCGGCGCGCCGGACCCCTTTGAGGTGGAGACGCTCGAGACGTATCACGACGTGCTCGGCGGCCGCCTGCGCGGAGGGAACCGTGTCCACATCCTGCGCGCCGAGGGGCTGAAAATAGTGCACCTGGGCGATTTGGGCTGCCGCCTCACGGACGAGCAGCTGGAGCGCATACGCGGCTGCGACGCGATAATGGTGCCCGCGGGCGGGATATTAACGATAGAGCCCTACGCCGCCTACGAGCTCTGCCTCGCCTCCGGCGCACGGCTGGTGCTGCCGATGCACTACGGCGGGGACGGGCGCGGGAACCGTCGGCTCCGCCCGGTGGACGAGTTCGCCGGTCTCTTTGGCGAGGCGCTCGTGCGGAGGTATGACACGGACAATCTCACGCTCGACGCCGATACTCCGGCCCAGGTAGCTATTCTGGCGCCGCCGGAGATATAAGGGGGTTCTGGGCATGGATACGCTCATACTGGTGCTCGAGCTCATAGGCACCGTGGCCTTCGCGGCCTCGGGAGCCATGACGGGCATAAAGAAGAACATGGACATCTTCGGCGTGGCCATACTGGGCCTCACTACGGCGGTGGGCGGCGGAGTAATACGCGACCTCATCCTCGGCAGCACGCCGCCGCGCACCTTTCAGGACCCCATCTACGCCTGCCTTGCGATAGCGGCGGCGATAATCGTGTTCATAGTTGCGCGCCGCGGCTGGTTCGAGGGCCGGCATCAGTTCTACGATATCTCGATGCTGGTCATGGACAGCCTGGGCCTTGGCGCCTTCACTGTGACAGGCATAGGCGCGGCCTTTGAGCTGGGCCAGCGGGGGCCCTTCCTGCTGGTATTCGTCGGCGTTGTGACCGGTGTCGGCGGGGGAGTGCTCCGGGACGTGATGGCGGGCGACATGCCGTACATATTCGTCAAGCACGTCTACGCCTGCGCCTCGCTGCTGGGCGCCGTGGTGTGTGTGCTGCTTCGCGGCGTGGCAGGTGAGAGCGTGTCGGTTGTGGCGGGCATGGTCTGCGTCGTGGTGCTGCGCTTTCTCTCCGCCTATTTCCGCTGGAATCTGCCCCATCCCTACCCCGACAGGGAAAAAGCCTCCCGAGCGAAGCGCGAGTGAGAGCTCAGCCCCGGGAGCTTGCTTGATGAAGCACAGGAGCGGCGCACCGTGAATTTTCCACTAGCGTTATCTCAGCATAAAAATAACCGGCCCCCTGAAAAGGGGGCCGGTTTTGTGTTATTGGACTCAGCCGAGATTCTTGACGTACTCCATGCCGGCCTTGAGAGCCTTGATGTTGCCCTCGAGGAACCTGGCCTTCTTCTCGCCGAGCTCGACGCGGATGGCCTCGATGATGGCCTCCTCGGAGATGACCTCGGGCTTCTTGGCGACGTATGCGCCAAGGAAGACCACGTTGGCACCCTTCGGGTTGCTGACGCTCTCAGCTATCTCGTTGCAGGGAACGTAGACGGCGTCGACATCGGTGCGGGAGGTCTTGATATCGATGATGCTGCTGTTGATGAGCAGCAGGCCGCCCGGCTTGACATCACCCTCGAACTTGAGCAGAGAGGGCTTGTTCATGGCGAGGATGGTGTCGGCCATGGCGATCAGCGGGCTGGCGACGGGCTTGTCGGAGACGACGACGGAGCAGTTGGCGGTACCGCCGCGCATCTCAGGGCCGTAGCTGGGCAGCCAGGAAACGTGCTTGCCGGTCTCCATGCCGGCCTCGGCAAGGAACTTGCCGATGAGCAGCATGCCCTGTCCGCCAAAGCCTGCGAATATACACTGTTCCTTCATATCTTACTCGGCCCCCTTATCCTTGTATACACCCAGCGGGTAGTACGGGATCATGTTGTCCTCGAGCCACTTCAGGGCCTCGACCGGGCTCAGGCCCCAGTTGGTCGGGCAGGTGGAAAGGATCTCGACGATGTTCAGGCCGTGGCCCTCCATCTGGTACTTGAAAGCCTTGGTGATGGCCTTCTTGGCCTTCATAATGTTGGCGGTGGAGTTAAGGGCGACACGCTCGGCATAGTAGCAGTCGGGAATCTGAGAGAGCATCTCGCAGACCTTGATGGGAGCGCCGGACCACTCCTCCTTGCGGCCATAGGGGCTGGTGGTGGTCTTCTGGCCGATGAGGGTGGTGGGGGCCATCTGACCGCCGGTCATGCCGTAGATGGCGTTGTTGATGAAGATAACGGTGAGCTTCTCACCGCGGTGAGTGGCGTGGACGATCTCATTGGTGCCGATGGAGGCGAGGTCGCCGTCGCCCTGGTAGGTGAACACGCAGGTGTCCGGGTGGACGCGCTTGATGCCGGTGGCGACAGCGGGGGCGCGGCCGTGCGCGGCCTCGTACATGTCGCAGTTGAAGTAATCGTAAGCAAAAACGGAGCAGCCGACCGGGGCGACGCCAATGACGTTGTCCTCAAGGCCCAGTTCCTCTATAGTCTCAGCGACCAGACGGTGCGCGATACCGTGGTTGCAGCCGGGGCAGTAGTGGAACACGGTATCGGTCAGCATTTTGGTCTTCTCAAATACTACGGCCATTACAATACCTCCCTCATGCTGAGCAGCTTGGCTTTGATCTCTTCGGGCGTGGGCATCTGGCTGCCGTAGTGGCCGAAGAAGTCAACCTTGTTTTCGCCGTTGACGGCGAGCTTCACGTCCTCGAGCATCTGGCCGGCGTTGAGCTCGACGTCGAGAACGGCCTTGACGCCCGGCGCGACGGCGGCGTCATGCAGCGCCTTGGTCGGGAAGGGCCAGAGGGTGATGGGGCGGAGCATACCGATGTTGATGCCCTCCTCCTTCAGCTCGTCGATGGCGCTCTTGGCGATACGCGCGACGGTGCCGAAAGCGGTGACGATGATCTCGGCATTTTCCATGTTGTAGGCCTCGTAGCGGATCTCGTTCTTCTCGATCTCGCGATAGCAGGCCTGCAGGACCTCATTATGCTCGCTGAGGGCCTCGGTGGTTATGTACATGGAGTTGATGATGCTGCGGCCGCTCTTCTTGGAGAAACCGTGGCCGTTGGCGGCCCAGGGCTTCTTCTCGAGGTCGACCTTGTACTCCTTCATCTCGGGGAGGACGACGGGCTCCATCATCTGGCAGATCATGCCGTCCGCCACGATCATGACGGGGCACTGATACTTGTCGGCGGTGTCGAAGGCGACGCTCATGAGGTCGATGGACTCCTGGACGGAGGCGGGGGCGAAGACGACGAGGCGATAGTCACCGTGGCCGCCGCCCTTGGTGGCCTGGAAGTAGTCGCCCTGGCCGGCCTGAATGGAGCCGAGGCCGGGGCCGCCGCGCATGACGTTCATGATGACGCAGGGCAGCTGGGCGCCGGCTATGTAGGAGATGCCCTCCTGCTTCAGGGAGACGCCGGGGGAGGAGGAGCTGGTGAGCACGCGCTCGCCGGTGCCGGCAGCGCCGTAGACCATGTTGATGGCGCCGACCTCGCTCTCGGCCTGCAGGAAGCAGCCGCCGATCTCGGGCATACGCTCAGACATGTACTCGGGGATCTCAGTCTGCGGGGTTATGGGGTAGCCGAAGAAGTAGCGGCAGCCGGCACGGATGGCGGCCTCGGCTATGGCTTCGCTGCCCTTCATAAGAGTGAATGCCATATCTCGTTCCTCCTCATTCCTTCTCGATGCGGATTACCACATCGGGACACGTACGGGCGCAGGACGCGCAAGCTATACAGGCCGAGATGTCGGTCATCTCAGCCGGATGGTAGCCCTTGGCGTTCAGCTTGGTTTTGGAGAGCTGCAGGATCTTCTTGGGGCATGCGCGGACGCAGAGGCCGCAACCCTTGCACAGCTCTTCGTTGATGGTGAACTTTACCATGCTTCTACCTCATTTCTACGATATTTGTTCATACAGGTTTCTGCGGATGGTGTTTGTATTGCCACGCGCCTGGAAAACTCACAGCCCCTCGCGGGTAAAAGTCTCCCAGTCGCGGTGCATATAAGTTTGTATCGGCATCGGCTTGCCGATGTACTTGGGGTCATGCCCTTCGGCGAGGAACTGTTCAAGAAGGTCCGGCCGGCCGGAGGTATAGAGGACGGGAACGCCGGAGCGCTCGCTGGCCTCCCTGATGACCTCATAGCCGTCGCGCAGGTCATCGATGTTGGCCAGGCGCGCGAGGTTGGTGTTGTTCACGAAGCCGGTGACCTTCTGGCGGGAGTGCCGCTCCATGCCCTCCATGAGATGGATCAGCTTTTCAGGCGTTCCCGCCATGGGCCGGCGAGTGTTGACAACGTTGAGCACGGTGAGGCTGCCCTCGGGTAGCGCGTCAAAGTCTTCGCGGTACCTGCCCAGGGCCGTGGCTCCGGCGGGATCGCCGCCCACGTCGAAGATGACGGTGTCCCAGTCGAGGGCAAATGCAGAGGCCACCTCCGCAGGCAGGGAGAGCGTTTCTACACTGGAGTGGACAAAATTCGGGGAGACAAGTCGGATCTCCTTGGAATTTATAAGCCCGCTGCGGTCAGTGAGACGGAAATAGGTGTTGACCATGTCCAGGTCGAGCAGCTCGACCTTTTTTCCCTGGTTTGCAGCCTGAAAGGCAAAGTTGAGCGCGAGCTCGGTCTTGCCCGAGCCGTAATTACCGATGAGAACTATGACCTCTTTCATAACCTACCTCCATTGCTCCCCATTGCCCGGGGCCTTTTCGGCCTGGAGCCTCAGGCGTTGACGGCGCCGTTCTTCTCGCCGTACTGGTTGTCGTAGTTGTCCTGGATGCAGCGGACTATGTCGCTGAGCACGTCGCAGGTCGGGGTGGGGACGTTGAACTGCTTGCCGTAGTCGCTGATCGTGCCGGTCAGGGTGTCGACCTCGGTGCGCAGCTTCTTGTAGAGCATATCCTGAGCCATGCTGGGATAGTAGTCGCTGATGTTGTCGATGATGTGCTGGTGGTCGACGCGGATGAACTCGTCGGGGTCGATGTGGACGCCCTTGTGCTCGGCAACGGCGCAGCACTCGCGGATGACGTTGTGGAACAGCTTCTGGCCGTAGGGGTTGTTCTCGACGTAGCCGATCTTCAGGCGGGTGACGGCGCAGACGGTGTTGACGGTGCAGTTGACTATGACCTTCTTCCAGATGAAGGGCAGGACGTCCTCACGGAACACGGCCTCGCAGTCGCCCTTGTTGAAGCACTCTTCCATGTACTTGCCGGCGGCGATGGTGAGCTCGTTGTTCTCGAGCGCGCCGAAGTTCATGATGACGCCCTCGCTCGGGGTGGAGATGCAGCCGCCAGGGCCGTCGAGCGCGGTGCCGATGACGCCGGAGCCGACCATGCAGCGGGAAGCGGGGTAGTACTTGAGCAGCTTGTCATCGTTGCCGAGGCCGTTGATGAGGGAAACGAGGACGGTGTTGGGGCCGATGCAGGGCTTGGCGCTGACGATGGCGTTCTCAAGCTGATTGGCCTTGGTCATGAAGATGACTATATCCATGATGCCGATGTCGTCGGCGCTGTATGCGGTCTTAAAGCCTTTGAGGATGGTGGTCTTGTCGGGATAGATGGTGAACTTCATGCCATCCTGGGCGACCTTGTCCATGTGAGCCTTGTACGGATCAACGAGGGTCATGTCGGCCCCGCCCGCGCGGAGATAGCTGGCGAACACGCTGCCGGCAGCGCCGGAACCTACCATTGCGATTTTCATTATTTCTCTTCCTCCTATGCTTATTGATGCTGCCTTATGAGCAGCTTAACGCCCCAACGGGGCGGGATGCGCAGATCAGCCGTTTTCCATCCCGTACTGATTATTATAGTTGTCCTGCACGCAGGAGACGAGGGCTGCGAGAACATCGTTGTACGGGGTGGGGACGCCCAGCCTTGCGCCGTACATCGAGATAGCGCCGTTGAGGACGTTGATCTCGGTCTGGCGGTGGTGGATGACGGCGTCCTGAGCCATGCTGGGGTAGTAGTCGCCGAGGTTTTCACGCAGGTTTTCTATATCGCCTTCTATGAGCGGCCAGATATCGCCGACGCCGAGGGCCTTGGCCACGGCGCAGCCTTCCTTCCACACGTTCATGAGGAGCTTCATGCCCCACTCGTTGTCCATGACGTAGCGGAGACGCATGCGGGTCACGGTGCACACGGCGTTGTAGCCGCTGTTGGTGACGGCCTTTTTCCAGAGGAGAACGCGCACGTCGTCCTCGAAGCTGGCGTGGCAGCCGCCGCGCTCGAAGCACTCTTCGAGGTACTTGCCGGCCTTGTCCGTCTGCGGGGACTTTTCCACGGCGCCGAAGAACATCTGGATGCCGTCTTCGGGCTTGGATACGCAGACACCGGGGCCCTTGAGTTCGGTGCCGATGACGCCGGCCCCGTACATTATACGCCCGGCGGGGACGTATTTTGCGAGTATTTCGTCGTTGCCTATGCCGTTTTGCAGAGAGACGAGCACGGTGTCCGGACCAACGCAGTGCATGACGTCGGGCATGACGTCGTCGGTCTGAGTGGCCTTGACCATGAGGATGACGATGTCCATCTGAGGCAGGCAGGCTGCGCAGTCGGCGGTGTGGAAGCCGGTGAGGCAGCACTCCTCGCCCTTGCAGCGGAAAACGAGCCCGTCGGAGGCGATCTTGTCCATGTGGGCCTTGTAGCGGTCCACGAGGTAGAGCTCGGCGCCTCCACGGCGCAAATAAGCCGCAAAGACACTGCCTGCGGCGCCGGAACCGATCATTGCAATTTTCATTGTATGACTATCTCCTTACTTGTCCCGGCCGCGGTCACTTTTTTTCCGAGGAGCGTTTGACTATCCAGAAGGGGTCGTCGGTGTTGTCGGAGTAGGCGACAAAGTTCAGGCTGGACTTTATGTGCTCCGCCATGGCCTGACGCGCCAGGGCGGGGATATGCAGCTTTATAGAGGAGACTATGGCCCCGTGCTGATGCACCACCTGGCTTGACCAGGGGTTGGACTGCTCGGGGCTGATGAATTTGGGCCAGGAGCCCTGGTACATCGTTAGATTGGGCAGCAGCTCGTTATAGCTGCGTATGAGGTATTTGTTGCCGGAGGACTCGACGATGAGCTTGTGGAAGGGCATGTCGGTCTCCTTGAGCCTCTTACCGTCCATGCGGGGGACGGCCTTCTTAAACTCGGTGGCCAGACTGTCGAGCTGGGCGATGGCCTCGGGGGAGGCCTTGTCCGCACAGAGGGCGGCCGCCTCGCACTCTATGGCCGTGCGCGCATCGTAGAGGTCTATCATGTCCAGCAGGTTCATGTCCGTGACATAAAAGCCGCTGGCCTTGGGCTTTGTTTCCACAAAGCCTATCGCCTGAAGCCGGTTTATCGCCTCGACGACCGGGGTGCGCGATATGCCGAGATCGGTGGCTATCTGATTTATGTTCAGCTTGGAAGTGGGCGGTATGTCAAGCACGACGATCTCGTCGTAAAGTATCTGCGTAACTACGTCGCTCAGCTCGGCAAAAGGGTTTTTTTCAAGGTAGCTCTCAAGCTTTTCGCGGTTCATTTGGCAAAATCACCTCAGGAGCAATTTCTGCGGGATTGTCGTCCTTTTGCACAAAAAAGAATCTTTTTGCTTAGCCCTAATTTACCACAAGACGAAACGATAATCAAGATGTGAGCAATTTTTTCGTGAAATCGCCAATAATGAGTTTAAAGGAATGCTTTTCAAAAAACCACAGCTTTTTGGCCAAAGCAATAGATATTTTTTAGACAATTAGGGCGAATAAGCCCTTGCAAGGTGTAGTTTTTTTAACGAATGACATCTACGAGCGCGTTTACCACGCTAAAGCGCGATATATTAATCTAAACTAAAGCAATATTCCAGATGATAGTTGAATATTGCACTAGAATTGATGCAATTGGAGGGGGTAGACTATAATTCGTCCATGTTGGTGCACCCAACAAGAAATAGAGGGAGAAACAAAAAGGGAAGGAGAACCGAAAAATGAATGAAAACTCGGCAGTGACCAAAGGGACTTGGGCTGCAGGCTTTTCCGTGGCTTCCGTGTGGTTTGGCACACACGTCGGCGCGGGCTTTGCAACGGGCAACCAGGTTCTGAGCTACTTTGTCAATTACGGCTGGACCGCCGTAATATTCCCGCTTTTATCCATGGGCATACTTGCCTATGTTATCTACGTAATCATGAAGTTTGCGCGACTGCGCGGCCTTGACAACTACGCGGATACCTTCCGTGAGCTGTGGCAGCCGTACCCCGCGCTGGCGATTTCCTTTGAGATCTTCTACATAGTAATCATTCTTGCCGCAGTTGCAGCCGCCATCAACGGCGCGGCGCTGCTGGTCATGGACGTTGTACCGGCTCTCGGCACCTGGGGCAGCACGATACTCGTTGCCGTCATCCTCATAGTCCTGTGCCTGTTCGGCGTCAAGCTGATCATCGCGGCTTCCACCATACTCTCCACCGGCATCCTGATCACCGCCGGCGTCATGATCGTCGTCGGCATTGCGAGCCACCCCGACGAGATCGCCGCTGCTTTCAGCGCGGGCCTGACCAAGCCTGCCGAGGGTTTCTGGCGCGGCGTCATCATCTACTGCGGTTTCCAGTGCGTGTCCATTCCTCCGATGATCGCTGCGGCCGTCACCCTGAACCACAAGGGTGTCAAGCGCGCCAGCATCCTTGGCGGCATCATGAACGGCGGCATGCTGGCCCTCTCCGGCCTCATGCTCCTCGGCTGGAAGCCTGAGATAGTCGAGGCCGGCCAGACCGCTCTGCCCAACCTCTTCATCTGCAACAGCATCGGCTGGGATTGGCTCGTCATCTGCTACTCCGTCCTGCTGTTCTGCGCCTTCATCTCCACCTGCGTCACGCTCATCTACACGATGATCCTGCGCATCGACAAGAAGTTCTTCGTGAAGTCCGACATCCACGAGAAGATCCGCATGAGCATCATCGGCGTGATCATGGTCGCCATCTGCATGAGCCTGAGCTTCATCGGCATCAGCGACATCATCACCTACGCCTACGGCTACGACGGCTACCTCGCCCTTGTTGCCATCGTCATCCCGGTCATCATCATCGGCAACATCAAGAACAAGAAGTACGTCAAGGAGCACCCCGAGGCGCTTACGAAGTAAGGTGCAGATATGAAGAAACCGCTGAAGTGGGCCATAACTATCCTCGGTATGCTGGCGGTATTCGCCGTCGTGTACATCTGCGGGGAGAAATTTGGCGTGACCGCCGGGCCCATTCCCACAATAGTCCTCATGCTGGCCGTCTATGTGGCGGGCTGGTTCTGGACCAGGGAGCGGCCCAAGCCCGAGGAGGACAATTCCCCGGACGAAGAAGAATAAGCACCGGAGCCGCCGCTTTTGCGGCGGCTCCTTTTTGCGCTCTATTTAACAATATAATGAGGTATATTGCGCTTGAAGCGCGCCGGGAACGGTGTTAGAATAAAATAGTTATAAATATGTGATGCAGGAGGTCTTTCACCATGAATGATATCCGAGACATTAACCTGGCCCCGGCCGGAGAGCTCAAGATCGCCTGGGTGCGCCGGAACATGCCTGTCCTGCGCGGCATCGAGGCGGATTTTGCGGCCGAAAAGCCCTTCGCCGGCATGAAAATAGCCCTTTCCGTGCACCTGGAGGCAAAGACGGCATATCTCTGCCGTGTGCTCGCCGCGGGCGGCGCGGAGATGTACGTCACCGGCTCGAACCCCCTCTCCACTCAGGACGACGTGGCCGCGGCCCTGGCCGCGGGCGGCATGGAGGTCCACGCCACGCACGGCGCGACCGCCGAGGAGTATGAAAAGCAGCTCGAGGCCGTCCTCGCCGTCGGCCCCAACATCATAATCGACGACGGCGGCGAGCTGGTAGAGCTCATGCGCACGAAGTTTGCCGACCTTGTGCCTAACGTCATCGGCGGCTGCGAGGAGACTACCACAGGCATCACGCGCCTGCGCAAGCTGCACCGCGACGGCATACTGCCCTTCACGATGATGACCGTCAACGACGCCGACTGCAAGCACCTCTTTGACAACCGCTACGGCACCGGCCAGAGCGTGTGGGACGGCATCATGCGCACGACGAACCTCATCGTCGCAGGCAAGTACGTCGTAGTCTCCGGCTACGGCTGGTGCGGCAAGGGCGTCGCGCTGCGTGCGGCCGGACTCGGCGCCAAGGTCATCGTCACGGAGCCCGACCCGGTCCACGCCCTCGAGGCGGTCATGGACGGCTATGAGGTCATGCCCATGCGCGAGGCTGCAAAGGTGGGCGATATCTTCTGCACCGTCACCGGCTGCTGCGACATAATAACGAAGGAGCACTTCGGGCTCATGAAGGACGGCGCCATCCTCACCAACGCCGGCCACTTTGACGTCGAGATAGACATGGCCGGGCTGCATGAGTACGCAGTAAAGAGCTATGAGGCCCGCCACAACATAACCGGTTACGAGCTGCCTAACGGCAGAACCATCTTCGTCATCGCCGAGGGCCGCCTCGTGAACCTGGCCGCGGGCGACGGTCACCCGGCCGAGATCATGGACATGAGCTTCGCCATCCAGGCGCTCTCCGCAGAGTATCTTGCGAAGAACCGCGGCTCCCTGCCCTGCGCTCCGCTCAAGGTGCCCGAGGAGATAGACAAGGCCGTGGCCCGCCGCAAGCTGGCGTCCATGAACGTGGAGATAGACGACATGAGCGAGGCACAGAAGGAGTACCTCGGCATCTGATATTCAACTCTGGGGAGCGGTGAGCGGGTTTGGAGGAGAACAGCACCGAGCTTCGCCGGGAGCACCTTTTCGAGCTGTTGGAGGCGCACCGGATGAAGGCACTCCAGCTTGAGCTGGAGGATATGAACGAATTTGATATCGCTGAATTCCTCACCGAGCTGGGCGAGGAGGACAGCAAGCGCATGGCCACCGTGTTCCGCCTACTTTCAAAGGAGCGGGGCGCGGAGGTCTTCGCGGAGCTGGACGCGCAGGAGCAGGAGGTAATAATCAACTCCATCACGGACACGGAGCTGGCCGCCATCATCGAGGACATGTACGTCGACGACGCGGTCGACATGATGGAGGAGCTGCCCGCGAACATCGTAAAGCGCGTCATGCGCAACGCGACGCCCGCCACGCGCAACCTTATAAACCAGTACCTGAAGTATCCGGACGACTCGGCGGGCAGTATAATGACCGCCGAGTTCGTGGACCTCAAAAAGTACATGAACGTGCGCGAGTCCATCGCCCGCATCCGCCGCATAGGCGAGGACAAGGAGACCATCTACGTCTGCTATGTCACTTCTGCGGACCGGAAACTGGAGGGCGTCGTGACCGTGAAGGACCTGCTGCTCTCGGATGACGAGGCGGTCATAGAGGACATCATGGACACGAACGTCATCTTCTGCCGGACAACGGACGAGCGCGTCGAGGCCGCGGAGCTCATCTCGGACTACGACCTGCTGGCGATACCCGTAGTCGACAAGGAAGGCCGGCTCGTCGGCATCGTCACGGTCGACGACGTCATCGACGTCCTGCAGGAGGAGGCCACGGAGGACTTCGACCGCATGGCCGGTATTGCGCCCTCGGATAAGCCGTATTCGCGCACGGGCGTGCTGGAGATGTGGAAGCGCCGCATACCCTGGCTGATGTTCCTGATGCTGTCCGCGACCTTCACGAGCATGATAATCACCGGCTTTGAGGATGCGCTCTCGAAGTGCGCGGTGCTGACGGGCTTCATACCCATGCTTATGGGCACGGGCGGAAACTCGGGCTCGCAGAGCTCGACGGCGGTCATCCGAAGCCTCTCTCTGGGCGACACGGAGCCAAAGGACATACTCTACGTCGTTTGGAAGGAGATACGTGTCGCCGTGGCCTGCGGAGCCACGCTGGCGGCGGTGAACTTTGTGAAAATGCTTCTGGTCGACCGGATGCTGCTGGGCAACACGGAGGTGACGGTGCTCGTCGCCGCGACCGTCTCGGTAACGCTGATATTTGTAGTAATGTTCGCCAAGGCCGTGGGCAGCACCCTGCCCATGGCGGCGGAGAAGATAGGCATAGACCCCGCGGTTATGGCAAGTCCGCTGATATCCACCATAACCGACGCCGTGTCGCTGCTCATCTATTTCACTCTGGCGACCTTGCTGCTGCACATATAAAAACAGGGGAGTCAAGGGGAATAGGGAAGTTATGGACATGACGGAAGTCATATCCCAGATGGGGATATTGGTATTTATAATGGTTATCGGCTTCATCTGCGCCAAGCTCGGCGTGACGGGGCCGGAATCAAACAAGCACCTTTCCAGCATAGTGATGAACGTGTTGCTGGTGTGTACGATACTCTACTCCGTGATGAATACGGAGATGGAGATGGGTCTTGCCGAGGTGGGTTTTGTCCTGCTGAGCTTTGTGGTGATGTTCGCCGTGATGTCGGTGCTGGGCTGGGTGACGGCAAAGGTGCTCCGCCCGGGGGAGGAGCGCAAGGGAATAACGTTTTTCGCGGTCACTTTTGCGAATACGGTGTTTCTTGGCTTTCCCGTCATTGAGGCGATGTACGGCGCGGACGGCATATTCATCGCGACGATATCGAACATACCCTTCAACCTCATGGCCTACACGGTGGGCTACGGCGCAGTGCGCGGGGGCATGAAGGGCCTGACGCTGCGGAAGGCCCTCGCCCCGCCGCTGGTAGCTTCCTTCGTGGCTGTGCTTATCTTCCTTAGTGGGATAGAGATACCTGAATTTGTGGCGGACTGCTTCGGTACCATGAGCGGGGCCACGATACCGATGTCGATGCTGATAGTCGGCACCAGCCTCGGATCCGTTTCGCTCAAGGGCGCAAAGGGCAACTGGCGGGTGTTTGTGGTCGTGGCCGTCAAGCTGCTGGTCGCACCGGTGCTGGTGTGGCTGGTGACGCGGCTTTTCGTGACGGACGAGATGCTCCTCGGCGTCATAGTCGTCCTCTCCTCCGCGCCGACGGCGATGATAGCCACCATCTTTGCCATAGAGGCCGGACGCGACGAGGGCTACGCCTCCGAATGCGTCTTCATAGGTACGGTGCTGTCCGCGCTCACGATGCCTCTGATGATCTGGCTGCTTCTTTGATAAAAAGGCCGAAAAAGCCGCCCCAAACGGGGCGGCTTTTTGCATTTCGTAAAAGCAGAATTATTTGCTGTACACCTCTATCTCCATGTCCGACATGGGGTAGGAGCAGCAGGGGTGGAAGTAGTGGAACTGCTTATCGGCTATGCGCAGCTGCTCGTAGCGGTTGGCGTGGTATTCGCCCTTCATGAGACGGCTGCGGCAGAAGCCGCAGTAGCCGACGCGGCACTTGTTGTTTACGGCGAGCCCCGCGCGCTCAAAGGCGGTGAGCACCGTCTCGTCGCTCCTGGCGGGGATAGTGTGCAGCTCGTCGCGGTAGTGTACGGTCAGCGTGTAGTTCTTGGCCTCGCCCGCGTCGTAGACGTCCTCGGTGCGCTCCATGCGGATGTACTTCTGCGCAAGGCCCAGCTTGGGCAGCTCCTTGTCGAGGAAGTCGCACATCGCGCCGGGACCCACGACGTAGATGCTGTAAGGCTCCGCGCCGGCGTACTTTTTGATGAGCTCCGCCGAGATGAAGCCCGCCTCGAAGCCCTCCTTCTTCTCCTCGCTGAGCACGTACACGACCTTCACCTTGGGGCAGCGCGCCGCTATGGCGTCGAAGTCGGCGCGGAACACGAGGTCGGCCTCCGTCCTTGCGCCGTAGAGCAGGGTCATCTCAAAGTCCTCGGTGCCCTCGTCTATGGCCTTGGCCATGGACATGAAGGGCGTGATGCCGCTGCCGCCCGCGAGCGCCACGACGTGCCTGCAGTCGCGGATGCCGGAATGGGTGATGTGTCCGCCGGGCTCGGTTGCCGTGAGCGTGTCGCCCACCTTGGCCTCGTTGTGCAGCCAGGCGGAGAGGAAGCCGCCCTCTTTGAGCTTGACGGTGATGCGGTATTTGCCCTCAAGCGCCTCCTTGGGACTGGAGGAGAGGGAGTAGGTTCGCCGCGCGACGGAACCCGCGAGCTCGGTGCGGACGTTGATGTAGCTGCCCGCCTTGAAGGGGGCGAGCTCGGTCGTGCCGCTGTCCTTGTCGGGGACGAGGATGAAGCTCTTGGCGTCGTGCGTCTCGTCAACGATCTCGGCTATCTTGAGGTGCTGCGCCGTGGGGTGCAGCCTCTTGGCCAGCTCGTTCACGCGGTAGGTGCCGGGCAGGGGCTTTGCCTCGGCGGAGGCTATCATCTCCGCGCGGTTCTTGCGGAGGTTTTTGAACTTCAGCATGTCGAATACGCCGATAAGTCCGACCTTGACATTCATATTACTCAGCCTCCTTCTTCATATCCATGAGCGTGAACTTGGCGGCGAGGTTGCCGGACTGGTAGGACGAGTTGAAGCCGGAGCCGCGCATGGCGTGCCCGCCGCAGAAGTGCAGGCCGGGCAGGTGCTTTTCGTTGTACATGCACATGATGCGCGGCATCATGTTGTCGAGTCCCGTGAGCAGATAGCCGTAGATGGCGCCCTGAGGCGCGCCGGTGTAGTGGGCATAGGTCACGGGCGTGCCGACCTCTATCTCCTCTATGGCGTCGCGTATCTTGGCACCGGTCGCGCGCTCAAAGCCGTCTATGAGGCAGTTTGCCATCTTTTCCTTTATGTCGAAGTAGTTCTCCGCGTTGGCGAGGCCGCCGAAGAAGTCGGAGAAGTAAAGCGAGGTGAAGTAGAGTATGGTCGTGCCCTTGGGCGAGCAGTCGGGCAGGGCCGCATTGAGGCAGACCGTGACCTGTGCGGGGTTCTCTATGCTTTCCATGCCGTTGAACTCGGCCGTGGTGTCGAGAGAGTGGTAGATGAAGTAGCTGTAATCGTGCAGTCCCAGCTCCTCGGGGGACTTGTTGAGGCCCAGGAACATGGAGACGCCGCGCCCGGCGAGGCCGCGGGCATTCGCGAGCTTGAGCTCCTCCTCGGGTATGTCCTTGGGGTCGACCATCCTGCCGTAGACGAGGTGCGGGGAGGCGTTGCTGACGACGTGCTCAGTGGCGACCTCCTTGCCGTCTGCGAAGCGGACGCCGGCGACCTTGCCGTCCTTCGTGATGATGTGCTCGACCTCGGAGTTGTACCATATCTCGCCGCCCTTTTCGAGGATGGTGTCAGCCAGGGCGCAGCTTATGCCGTGGGAGCGGTTCTTGGGTATCTGCGCGCCGTGGGTGATATAGAGGTTCACCATCAGGGCGTAGTGCAGGAAGCTCAGCTGGTCCTCGGGCGTGCCGAGATAGGACCAGTAGACGTTGATTATCTCCTGCGCCTTTTTGGGCATCTTTATGGCGTTCAGGACCTTGTCGATGGGGTAGGCGGCGACGCGCATGAAGTTGGGGTACTCGCTCTTGAGCACCGCGGTGTCCGGATTGCCGCGCATCTGGGTGAGATAGGCCATGGCCCTGCGGCACTCGTCGGCGAGGGCGAAGAAGGTGGTGGTCGATTCACGGCTGCCGGGGACGTAGCTCTCCATCTTGTCGATGAAGTTCTGCACGCCGAAGGGCATGGAATAGTCCTCGCCGGTGTCGAGCGTGATGACCCTGTAAGCCTCGGGGACCGTGACGAATTCTATCTTGTCCAGGACGCCGAGCTCCTCAAAGAGGGCGTAGAGGTTGCCGCTGTTGCCGGGGGTGCCGAAGTCGCAGAGCTCGTGCAGCGAGGCCTCGAACTCAAAGCGTCCGCGGACAAAGCTGGTGGCGAAGCCGCCGGGGAGGTTGTGCCGCTCAGCAAGCAGGACGTGCTTGCCGGCGTCCGCCAGCGTGAGCGCCGCGGCGAGACCGCCGTTGCCGGCGCCGATGACTACTGCGTCATAGTGCGGAACTGCCAAATCACCGTGCCTTTCAAAGATGTTTCTGTGGCCATACCACGAGTATAAACCAGTACGCCGGAAAATGGAAGAGGAAAAATCAAAAATTTAACGCACTTGAAAAAATTCGTGCGTTTTGGAAATGGCTGTGATATATTATTTAATCAGTAATTTTTTGAAGGGAAAGAAGCAGAAATGAAGATAAGCGACATACTCAAAGAGGACAAAGTGACGCTGACCTACGAAGTTTTCCCGCCCCGCGGAGGGGACACCTACGAGGCGGTAGCGGAGAAGGCGAGGACCATATCCGAGCTGCAGCCGGCGTTCATGAGCGTGACCTACCGCGCGGGCGGAGAGACCAGCGACTATACCGTGAAGCTGGCCTCGGACATCTCCGGACGCCTGGGCGTGGAGTCTCTGGCGCACCTCACCTGCGTGTCCTCCACGAGGGAACAGGTCGCACAGGTGCTTGCCAAGCTGCGCGAGCACGGCGTGCAAAACATCCTCGCGCTGCGCGGCGATATCCCGCCCGAGGGCCCGACGGCGCATGACTACGCCTACGCCGCGGAGCTGGTGCGCGACATAAAGGCCCAGGGCGACTTCTGTGTCGGAGGCGCCTGCTATCCCGAGGGCCACCCGGAAGCGGGCGGCAAGGTCGCGGACATAGAGCACCTCAAGGAGAAGGTGGACGCCGGCTGCGAGTTCCTCATCACGCAGATGTTCTTCGACAACAGCATCTTCTATAATTTCCTCTACCGCATCCGCGAGCGCGGCATAGACGTCCCCGTCGTCGCGGGCATCATGCCCGTGACCAACGCCAAGCAGGTCACGCGCATCACACAGCTCTCGGGCAACTTCCTGCCGGAGAAGTTCAAGGCCGTTGTCGACCGCTTCGGCGGAAATCCCCAGGCCATGCGCCAGGCGGGCATAGCCTACGCCACGGGCCAGATAATAGACCTCATCGCCAACGGCGTGAACCACATCCACGTGTTCACCATGAACAAGCCCGAGGTCGCCCGCGGCATACACGACAGCCTCTCGGAGCTGCTCAAGTGACGCGGGAGCCCAACTGGCGGGAGATATACCGCTACCTCGGCTACAAAAACGGCGCGCGTCCCGAGGGCGAGGCGCTAAGAATGATAGAGCGCGCCGAAGCCCAGGTGCGCAAGGCGGCGGAGCCAAGGTGCGTTTACCGGCGGATGCCGTTGAGCTTCCCGGCTGAAAATACGCTCTCCATAGGCGGCATATGCATAAAAAGCGCCGCGCTCCGCCGGAATCTCGACGGCTGCGCGGGCGCTTATCTGTTCGCGGCCACGCTCGGCGCGGGAGTAGATCGGCTGATATCAAAGCTCACGGCTCTTGGCCGCGTGAGCGAGGCCGCCGCAGCACAGGCCGCCGCCGCGGCGCTCATCGAGGACTGCTGCGACGAGCTGAACGACGCCCTGCGCGCCGAGGCCGAGGCCGCCGGTTTCCGCCTGCGTCCCCGGTTCAGCCCCGGCTACGGCGACTTTTCGATAGAGCACCAGCGCGACATCACGCGGGTGCTGGATACGGCGCGGCGTATCGGCCTCACGGTGACGGACAGCCTCATGCTCGCGCCCATGAAATCCGTGACGGCCGTGATAGGCATAGCGGAAACGGAGGGCTGTACGGCTGCGGGCTGTGGGAGCTGCGACAAACAAGACTGCGAATTCAGGAGACAGTGACATGGATATAAGGCAAATACTGGGCAAAAGGCGGCTGTTCCTGGACGGCGGCACGGGCACGAGCCTGCAAAAGATGGGCCTTCGCCCCGGAGAGCAGCCGGAGACCTGGAACATACTGCACCCGGAGCGGATAGAGAGCCTGCACCGTGCCTACCTCGACGCGGGCGCGGACATCATATACACCAACACCTTCGGCGCCAACCGGCTTAAGTATCCGGCGGACGGCGAATTTCCGCTTGAGGAAGTTGTCAAATCCGCCGTAAACATCGCAAAATCGGCGCAAAAGGCATGCGGACGTGAGGAAAACTCCTGGGTCGCCCTCGACATCGGCCCCTCGGGCAAGCTTCTCAAGCCCCTCGGCGACCTCGACTTTGAGGACGCCGTCTCGCTCTTTGCGGAGGTCGTGAGATACGGTTCGGAGGCCGGCGCCGACCTTGTCGTCATTGAGACGATGGGCGACAGCTATGAGCTCAAGGCCGCCGTACTCGCCGCGAAGGAGAATTGCGCCCTTCCAATAATCGCCACAGCGGCCTACGACGAAAAGGCCCGGCTGCTCACCGGCGGCACGCCCGAATCCGTGACCGCGCTGCTCGAGGGCCTGGGCGTGGATGCCCTCGGCCTCAACTGCGGCCTCGGCCCGGCGGAGATGCTGCCGATAGCCGAGCGCCTTGCCGCCGCGGCCAGCATACCCGTCGCCGCCGCGCCGAATGCGGGCCTCCCGCGCTCCGTGGACGGGCAGACGGTGTTCGACCTCGGCCCGGAGGACTTCGCCCGGGGCATGAGGGCCATCGCAGAAACCGGAGCGCAGCTCCTCGGCGGCTGCTGCGGCACCACGCCGGAGCACATCGCCGCCCTCGTCCGCGAGTGCAGCGAGCTGCCCTTCAAGCCGCAGACGAGGAAGCGCCGCACCGTCGTCTCCTCCTTCTCGACGGCGGTGGAGATAGGTCCCGCCCCCGTCATAGTGGGCGAGCGCATAAACCCGACGGGCAAGCCCAAGCTCAAGGAGGCGCTCCGCAGTGCCAACATGGACTACATCCTTGCCGAGGGCGCCGCGCAGGAAGACGCGGGCGCGCACATCCTGGACGTGAACGTCGGCCTGCCCGGCGTGGATGAGCCCGAGATGCTAGAGCGCGCGGTCTGCGCCCTCCAGAGCGTGACCGGCCTGCCCCTGCAGCTCGACAGCTCGGACCCCGCCGCGCTCGAGCGCGCCATGCGGCGTTATAACGGCAAGCCGATGATAAATTCCGTGAGTGCCAAGGCCGAGAGCATGGCCGCAGTGTTCCCGCTGGTGAAGAAGTACGGCGGCGTGGTCGTCGGTCTCGCGCTCGACGAGAGCGGCATCCCCGATACCGCCGAGGGCCGCGTCGAGTGCGCGGAGCTCATATACGACACCGCCGCAGAGTACGGCATCGCGCGCGAGGACGTGGTCATCGACACGCTGACTCTAACTGTCTCGTCCGAGCCGCATGCGGCGCAGGTGACGCTCGAGTCGCTCGGGCGCATACACGACATGGGCGGGCACACCATCCTCGGCGTGTCCAACGTGAGCTTCGGCCTGCCCGCGCGGGAGAAGATAAACTCGGCCTTCCTGACCCTGGCGCTCAGCGCCGGGCTTGATTGCGCCATAATGAACCCGCTCTCGGCCGCGATGATGAGCGCCTGGCGCGCATTTGCCGTGCTGAGCGCGCGGGACGCAAGGTGCGAGGACTACATCGCGCACGAGTCGAACGCCGAGCCTCCGAAACCGGTGGCCTCCTCCGGTATGTCCCTTGGCGCCTGCATCGAAAAGGGCCTCGCCGACGCCGCCTCCGCCGAGGCAAAGCGCCTTGTCGCCGCGGGGGCCGAGCCGCTCGAGGTCATAAACAGCGAGCTTATCCCGGCGCTCGACCGTGTAGGCAAGTGCTTCGAGGCGGGCACGATGTACCTCCCGCAGCTGTTGATGAGCGCGGAAGCTGCGGGCGCGGCCTTTGAGGCGCTCAAGTCCGGTATGAAGGGGGACCGGGGCAGCGAGTACCCCGGCAGGATAGTCATCGCCACCGTGCGCGGCGACATCCACGACATCGGCAAGAACATCGTGCGTACCCTGCTTGAGAACTACGGCTTTTCCGTCACCGACCTGGGCAAGGATGTGTCGCCCGAGACGGTGCTCGAGGCGGCTTCGGCCCCGGATGTGCGGCTCGTCGGCCTCTCGGCGCTGATGACCACCACCGTTGCCGCCATGGCTGAGACGATAAAGCTCCTGCAAAGCCGCCTCCCCGGCATAAAGATAATGGTCGGCGGCGCGGTGCTCAACGAGGAATACGCCCGCGAGATCGGCGCCGACTTCTACGCCCGCGACGCCATGGCCTCCGTGCGCTACGCCCGCGAGATTTGCAAATGAAAAAGCCGCCCGGCGGAATGCTCCGCAGGGCGGTATTTTATTCCCCGTGCGCCCTGAGATACGCCTCGCGCACGTCCACGGGCATGTCCTCGGGCTGCATTTTGGAAAGGCGGTCCTCGTTTCCGTCGCGTATGGCCTCGGTGTAATACCAGCACTTGAAGCGCAGCATGTCCAGCACGCGCTCCAGCCGTTCTATCTCCGCCTCCACGGCGGAGCGCTGCGTCTCAAAGAGCTCCAGCCGCTGCGGATAGGTCGAGCTGCCCTCGACGCACCAGTCCATGAAGCGCTTGATGTCCCGTATCTCCATGCCCGAGCGCTTGAGGCACTCTATGACGCGCAGCGCCTCGAGCTCCTGCTCGCCGAAGCGCCGCATCCCGGAGGCGCGCTCCATGCCCGGAAACAGCCCCTCCTTGTCATAATACCGCAGCGTCGAGACCGGCAAGCCGAACATCTCCGATACCTGGCCTATCGTGTACATACTGAGCACCCCGCAAAACTTTTTAAAATAGGTCTTGACCTAAAGTCAGCTTTAGGTATTACACTGATGATAACAGGACAGAATTTGGCTGTCAAGCGTAAAGGAGAATGTAAAATGCAAAAGCTGAATTTGACGGATAAATGGGACAAGACCTTCCCGCAGGACGCGCGGGTACGCCATGAGAAGGTGACCTTTCACAACCGCTACGGCATAACGCTGGCGGCGGACCTGTACGCCCCGAGGGGGGAAACGGGGCCCTTTGCGGCGATAGCGGTGAGCGGCCCCTTCGGCGCGGTGAAAGAGCAGTCCTCGGGGCTGTACGCGCAGGAGATGGCCGCACGCGGGTTTCTGACCATCGCCTTTGACCCCTCGTTCACGGGCGAGAGCGGGGGCGAGCCGCGGTACGTTGCCTCGCCGGACATAAACACGGAGGACTTCCAGGCGGCGGTGGACTATCTCTCAACGCGGCCGGACGTGGACCCGGAGCGCATCGGCATACTCGGCATCTGCGGCTGGGGCGGCATGGCGCTCAACGCGGCAGCGATAGACACGCGCATCAAGGCGACGGCGGCGATGACGATGTACGACATGACGCGCGTGACGGCAAACGGCTATTTTGACGCGGAGGACAGCGAGGAGGCGCGGCACGCCAAGCGCGTCGCGATGAACGCGCAGCGCACCGAGGACTACAGAAGCGGCAGCTACGCCCGCGCTGGCGGCGTGGTCGACCCCCTGCCCGAGGACGCGCCGGACTTTGTGCGCGACTACTATGCCTACTACAAGACCCCGCGCGGGTATCACGAGCGCTCGCTCAACTCCAACGACGGTTGGAACGTGACCTCCTCGCTGTCGTTTTTGAACATGCCCATCCTCCAGTACAGCGACGAAATACGCAGCGCGGTGCTGGTGGTTCACGGCGAAAAGGCGCACTCGTGCTATTTCTCCCGCGACGCCTTCGCCAAGCTGCGCGGCGAGAACAAGGAGCTCATGATAATCCCCGGCGCCGTCCACACGGACCTGTACGACCGGAAGGATATCATCCCCTTCGACAAGCTGGAGAGCTTCTTCCGCCAGTACCTGGCCTGAATTGAAAAGTTTTTGCCCCGCTTTTCTCAGAAAAGCGGGGCAAAAATCTAACAGTTAATCATTCGTCGCGGACGGTGAGCTTCAGGACGTCGGGGCGCGCGTAGTGGCCGCAGACATCGTGCTCCATGCGGCTGGCGGGGACGCGGCTGAGGTCGAGGTCGGCGTAGATTATGCCCTCGCGGTCCCAGAGGGGCTCGGAGAGCTCGTGGCCGTAGGGGTCGATGACGCAGCTCCCACCGCGGCACACTACGTCCGGCAGTGCGGCTATTTCCGCCGCCGCGCTTTCCGTCGCGGGGTACATATCCCGCGTGAAGTACATGTTGCAGTTCACGAAGTAGCAGTGGCCCTCGATGGCTATGTGGCGGATGGTGTGCTGCCACTCCGGGTTGTCGTTCGTATTGGGCGAGATGTAGATGGTCACGCCCTTCTCATAGAGCGCGACGCGGGCCAGGGGCATGTAGCTCTCCCAGCAGATGAGACTGCCCACCGGGCCCCAGGGCGTACCCAGCACGGGGAAGAAGTCGCGGTCCGCGTCGCCCCAGACCACGCGCTCGCTGCCCGTGGGCTTGAGCTTGCGGTGGTTGAGCGCCGTGCCGTCGGGCGCGATGAGCATGTTGGAGTTATAGAGCGTCGCGGTCACGGCGTCGCGCTCGGAGTAGCCTATGCTGAGGTATATCCCGGCCTTCTGCGCCGCCTCGCGCAGGGTGTGCATCTCCTTGCCGTCGCAAGGACGGAGTTTTCGTAATAGCCAAGCCAGTCGCGCCGCCCCGGCTGAGTGCGGCTGCCCACGGTGTAGCCGAAGGTCATGCCGTAGGGATAGCCCGGGATGAAGAGCTCCGGGAACACCACAAAGTCCGCGCCGCCCGCGGCGCACTCTTCGATGAGCTGCAGCGCCTTTTCCGTGCTTGCCGAGGCCGAAAACATCACCGGCGCGGCCTGCACCACCGCAAGGCGGCAGTCTTTTCTCAAATCTCGCATATCCTCACCCCAAAAAACGTGTTGCGCCATTATACCACGCCCGCCCCAGCCCCTGCAAGCGCGCAAAAAGCCCCGGCCAAGAGGCCGGGGCTTTGTCGTGCGGTTTATTCCCATTCCACCGTCGCGGGGGGCTTACTGGTGATGTCGTACACCACGCGGGAGATCTCGGGGACCTCGCCGGTGATGCGGTCGCTGGCTCGGGCGAGGACTTCGAGGGGGAGGCGGGTCCAGTCGGCGGTCATGAAGTCGTCGGTCGTGACCGCGCGGAGGGCTATCGTCTCGCCGTAGCTGCGCGCGTCGCCGCGCACGCCCACGCTGCGGGTGTCGGTCAGCACCGCGAAGTACTGGTCCGGCGCGTGCTCAAGGTTCGCCTTCGCTATCTCGTCGCGGAACACGGCGTCGGCGCGGCGGAGTATGCGCAGACGCTCCTCCGTGACCTCGCCGATGACGCGCACGGCGAGACCGGGGCCGGGGAAGGGCTGGCGGTTCACCAGCTCCTCGGGCAGGCCCAGCTCGCGGCCCAGGGCGCGGACCTCGTCCTTGAAGAGCTCGCGCAGAGGTTCGACAACACCCTTGAAATCCATGTCCTTCGGCAGGCCGCCGACGTTGTGGTGGCTCTTTATCGTTGCCGCTTCGCCGGAGCCGCTCTCGATGACGTCGGGGTAGATGGTGCCCTGGACGAGGTATTCGGGGCTGCCCAGTCTGCGGGCCTCGGCCTCAAACACGCGGACGAACTCCTCGCCTATTATGCGGCGCTTCTGCTCGGGCTCGGTCACGCCATTGAGGTGGCTCAGGAAGCGCTCGCGCGCATCGACGCGCACGAACTGCAGGCCGCTGCGGCCCTTGAAGGCACGCTCCACCAGCTCGGCCTCGCCCTCGCGGAGGAGGCCGTGGTCCACGAACACGCAGACCAGCCTGTCGCCCATCGCCTTGTCGAGCAGCGCCGCCGCGACAGCAGAGTCCACGCCGCCGCTCAAGCCGCAGAGGGCGCGCTTGCCAGCGAGCTCGGTGCGGTATTTTTCGATGGTGCGCTCGGCATAGCTGCCCATGTGCCAGGTGCCGGCGCAGCCGCAGATGTTGTAGAGGAAGTTGCGGAGTATCTCCGTGCCGCGCTCCGTGTGCGTGACCTCGGGGTGAAACTGCACGCCGTAGAGCCGCTCGGCGTCGTTTTCCATCGCGGCGACGGGGCATTTTTCAGTGGAGGCCGTGACGGCGAAGCCCTCGGGCACGCGCAGCACGCGGTCGGTGTGGCTCATCCAGCAGGTGCTCTCGCCGGAACAGCCGGAAAAGAGGGCGCTCTCGTGGCTCGTGAGCCGGACGCCGCCATACTCGCCGGAGGCCCCGGCGGAGCCTACCTCGCCGCCCTCAAGATACGCCATGAGCTGGCAGCCGTAGCAGATGCCGAGCACGGGCACGCCCGCGTGCAGCACGCTGCGCTCGCATTTGGGCGAGCCGGGTTCCGGCACGCTCTGCGGGCCGCCGGTGAGAATGACGCCCTTGCAGCCGCTCTCGCGGAGGGCCTCCGCTGTGGCCTTGCGCCAGGGCAGTATCTCGGCGTAGACGCCCTGCTCGCGGACGCGGCGGGCGATGAGGCGGCTGTACTGGCCGCCGAAGTCGATTACGAGTATCTTTTCCTCCATTTTTCCTCCAAATTACTCGACAGTTACGGATTTTGCGAGGTTTTTGGGTTTATCTATGTCGCAGCCCTTTTCGCGCGCGGCGTAATAGGCCAGCAGCTGAAGCGGCACTATCTCGGCCACGGCGTCGAAAAGCGGGTCGATGCGCGGGATGAAAATCGCGTCGTCCGCCGCGGATAGGATGCGGCGGTTGCCGGCGAGTGCCACGGCCAGGACCTTTGCGCCCCGGGCCTTGACCTCCTCGATGCCGTTTATCATCTTCTCGAGCAGCTCCTCACGGCAGCAGAGGGCCACGACGGGGGTGCCCTCGTCTATGAGGGCGATGGTGCCGTGCTTGAGCTCCCCGGCGGCGTAGGCCTCGGAGTGGTTGTAGCTTATCTCCTTCATCTTGAGCGCGGCCTCGAGCGAGACAGCGTAGTCGACATTGCGCCCGATATAATACAGCGCGTCGCCCAGACAGTAGCGCCTCGCGAGGGCGGGGAGGGAGGGGTTCATGTCAATGGCGCGCTGGATGGCGTCGGGGATGAGGTAGAGCCTGCCCGCGAGGCGGCGCAGCTCCTCGTTGTCTATGCGGCCGAGGCGGTGCGCAAAGTGCGCGGCAAGCGCGCAGATGACGGCCACCTGTGTGGTGTAGCCCTTTGTAGAGGCCACGGCTATCTCGGGGCCTGCACGGGTGTAGACCACGTCGTCAGCCAGCTTGGCGAGGCTGCTGCCCACGACGTTGACTATCGCCAGCAGCCGCGCGCCCCGGGCGCGGCACTCCTTCGCGGCCGCGAGGGTGTCCGCGGTCTCGCCGGACTGGGAGAGCGCTATGACCAGCGTATCCGGGCCGATGAGCGGGTCTGAATACCGCAGCTCGCTGGCGAGCTCGGCTGTGACGGGGATGCGGCAGAGTTTCTCGAGCGCCTGCTTGCCGACGCAGCCGGCGTAATAGGCGGAGCCGCAGGCGGTGATGACTATGGATTTTATACTCCGAAGCGCCTCATCGTCAAGCCCCAGCTCCTCGAACTCAATGCCGCCGCCGCGGAGACGCGGCTCAAGCGCGGCGCGGACGGCGCGTGGCTGCTCCATGATCTCCTTGAGCATGAAGTGCTCGTAGCCGCCCTTTTCCGCGGCCTCGACGCTCCACTCTATGCGGGTGACGGGCGCGTTTACGGGCCGTCCGGCGCTGTCGAAGACGGTGATGCGCTCGCTCGTGAGCTCGGCGAACTGACCGTCCTCGAGGCAGATGGAGTTCTTGGTGTGGGCCACGAGTGCGGTGACGTCGGAGGCAAAGTAGTTCTCGCCGACGCCGAGGCCGAGGATGAGGGGGCTGGCCTCGCGCACGGCGTAGAGCGTGCCGGGTGCGTCGGCGCAGAGGATGCCTATGGCGTAGCTGCCCTCGAGCCGCGCGACACTGCGCATGACGGCCTCCTTGAAGTCGCCGGTGTAGCAGGTCTCGAGCAGGTGGACGATGACCTCGGTGTCGGTCTCGCTCTGAAAGACGCAGCCGCGCGCGGTGAGCTCGGCGCGCAGCTCGGCGTAGTTTTCGATGATGCCGTTGTGGACCACGGCAAACTTGCCGTTGTTGCTGACGTGGGGGTGGGCGTTGGTATCCGTGGGCGCGCCGTGGGTGGCCCAGCGGGTGTGGCCTATGCCGGAGCGCCCGGGGAGGGCCGTGCCGTTTCGCGTGAGTTCGCAGAGCGTCTCGATGCGGCCGCTGGTCTTGGCGAGCTCGAGGCCGTTCTCGCCCATGACGGCGATGCCGGCCGAGTCGTAGCCCCTGTATTCAAGCGCCTTGAGCCCTGCGAGCAGCACGGGGGCGGCCTCGCGCTTACCTGTGAAGCCTACTATTCCGCACATACTGTCTCCTTTCCGTTTACAGCTTTATATACTCATCCCTGCCTGCGCCGACGGAGACATAGCGTATGGGGCAGCCGGTCTCCTGCTCGATGCGGCGGACGTAGCGGCGCGCCTCGAGGGGCAGGTCGGTCCACTGGCGGGCGTGGGAGATGTCACACTTCCAGCCGTCCATGTACTCGACGACTGGCTTTGCGTCCTCGAGCGCGGCGGGGAAGGGGAAGTCGCGTGTCTCGGCGCCGTCCACCTCGTAGGCGACGCAGAGGGGTATCTTATCCATGTAGCCGAGCACGTCGAGCTTGGTGAGAGCGAGGCAGGTCGCGCCCTGGAGCCTGACGCCGTAGCGCGTGGCGACGAGGTCTATGGGTCCGACGCGCCGGGGACGGCCGGTTTTGGCGCCGTACTCCGCTCCGGCGGCGCGCAGCTCGTCTGCCTCGGGGCCGAACCACTCGCAGACGAAGGGGCCCTCGCCCACGCAGGTGGAGTAGGCCTTGACGACGCCGACGACCTCGTCCAGGCTTCCCGAGGCCATACCGCTGCCCATGAGGGCGTAGGCCGAGAGAGTGTTGGACGAGGTCGTATACGGGCAGATGCCGTGCTCCAGGTCGCGCAGAGCGCCGAGCTGGGCCTCAAAAAGTATGCGTTTGCCCGCGGCCGCAGCTCCCATGAGGAAGCGGCCGGTATCGCGTATGAAGGGGCGGAGCGGCTCGCCGAAGCGCTCCAGCCAGGAGCTGATCTCCTCGAGCGTGAAGCCCTTGGCGCCGTAGACCTTTGTTAGAGTGAGGTTTTTCCACTCCAGTATCTCGGCGAGGCGCTCTTTCATCTGCTTGGGATAGTTGAGGTCGCCGGCCTGAAGCGTCTTTTTCTGGTACTTGTCGGAGTAGAAGGGGGCGATGCCCTGCTTCGTCGAGCCGAACTTGTGCGCGCCGAGGCGCTGCTCCTCGAGCGCGTCCTGCTCCTTGTGCCAGGGCAAAAGCAGGCTCGCGCGCTCGCTTATCATGAGATTGTCAGGTGTGATGGCCACGCCCTGGGCGCGGACTGCCTCGATCTCCTCCAGGAGGCTCTGGAGATCGAGCGCCACGCCGGGGCCGAGAACATTCACGACCCCGGGGCGGAAGATGCCCGACGGCAGCAGGTGCAGGGCAAATTTGCCGTATTCGTTTATAACGGTGTGCCCCGCGTTCCCGCCGCCCTGATAACGGACGACGACGTCAAAGTCCTGAGTGAGCAGGTCCACCATGCGGCCCTTGCCCTCGTCGCCCCAGTTGATTCCAACTACCGCGCAGTTTGACATTTTACTTCCTCCAGCTCGTTTATGCTCCTTCCGCTGTCCCCGTAGTTCGAGAGATAGCGCGCGGAAGGATCGCCCACGTCGCAGCCCGCCCAGTTCCGGTTGGGCATCCAGAAGCCGGGTATCATCTCCGCCTGGCCGGGGTAATATTTTTCAAATATCTCCCGGTAGAGCAGGGACTCCTTGGTGAAGGGCTGCGCAAAGGTGTATCTCTTGCGTTTGTGCTCAAAGTCCGCGTCGGAGTACATGCGCTCGGCGAGGGCCTTGAGGTTGTCGGCCAGCGAGTGGCCCACGGCGTCGGAGAAGGCGGCCTTCTCGCGCCAGAGTATGTCGTCGGGCAGCAGCCCCTCGCCGTCGAAGGCGCGGCGCAGAAGATACTTGCCCACGCCGTGGTGGTTCATCTTCATCTCCGGGTCGATGGACATGACGTATTTCACGAAGTCCAGATCGCCGAAGGGCACGCGTGCCTCCAGCGAGTGCACGGAGATGCAGCGATCGGCGCGCAGCACGTCGTAGGCGTAGAGCTCGCGCACGCGCTTTTGCGCCTCGCGCTGGAATTCCGCGGCCGATGCGCGAAGTCCGTGTACTTGTAGCCGAAAAGCTCGTCGGAGACCTCGCCGGTGAGCAGGACACGGATGTCGGTCTGTTCGTGTATGGCCTTGCAGACGAGGTACATGCCTACGCTGGCTCGTACCGTCGTGATGTCGTAGCTTCCGATGGCGGCGATGACCTCGGGCAGGGCGGCGACAGCCTCACGGACGGGCACGACCACCTCAGTGTGCTCGCTGCCGAGGAAGTCCGCGACCTCGCGGGCATAGCCCAGGTCGATGGCGTCGCCGCTCATGCCTATGGCAAAGGTGCGGATTGGCTTCCCGGTGAGCCGCGCCGCTATGGCGCAGACGAGGGAGGAGTCGAGGCCGCCGCTCAAGAGGAAGCCGACCTTGGCGTCGGAGACCAGGCGCTTTTCAACGCCCCTTATCAGCCTCTCGCGGATTCCGGCACAGACTTCGTCCTCGCTGCCGCGCACAGGTTCCCCGCCCTCGCCGGGGTCGGCGTAGCGGTGGAAGCGCCCGCCCTTCCACCAGCAGCCGGGAGGGAAGGGCTTCACGCGCCAGACCAGGCCGACGAGGTTCTTGGCCTCGCTGGCAAAGAGCATGGTGCCGTTCCGGTCGTAGCCGTAGAAAAGGGGACGGATGCCTATGGGGTCGCGTGCGGCGATGAACTCGTGCGTTTCGCCGTCGTAGATGATGCAGGCGAACTCCGCGTCGAGCCGCTTGAACATCTCCGTGCCGTACTCGCGCCAAAGCGGGAGCAGCACCTCGCAGTCGGAGCCGCTTTTGAAGCTGTACTTTGCCGAGAGCTCTTCCTTTATCTTCTCATAACCGTATATCTCGCCGTTGCAGACGACATAGCTGCCGTCAAGCTCAAAGGGCTGCATCCCCGTGGGGTCGAGGCCCATGATGGAGAGACGGTGGAAGGCCAGAACGCCGTCGTCAAGCCTTACTATGCGGCTGTCGTCAGGGCCTCGGGAGCGCGTGCGCTCGAAGCCCTCGGTAAATGCGGCCATTTCGGGCACGGGGCCGCAGCAGCCCATGATGGAGCACATGGCGCACCTCAACCCACGCCGTACAGCAGCTCGCTGTACGTGGGGTAGGGCCAGTACTTCGCGGCGGTGATGCTCTCGGCCTCGTCGGCTGCGGCGCGCAGCTCGCGCATCCGGGGCAGCACGTCGTCGCGTATGGCGCAGCTCTCGGCGGTGACGTCCTCCGCGTCGTGCAGACGGAGCATGGAGTCCTCCAGGGCCTCGGTGTTCGCGGCAATGACGTCGCAGAGCGTGGAGAGCCGGCGCACCAGGCCGCGTTCGTAGGAGCAGGCGCAGTCGGGCTCGAGCGCGCGCTTGGCGGAGGCGGAGCGGGCCGTGTCCGCGGCGTAGGCCTCAACGGCGGGGAGTATCTCCTTCTTCGCCATGTCGGCCATGGTCAGCGCCTCGATGCTGACGGTCTTGCAGTAGTTCTCGAGCATTATCTCGTAGCGGGAGCGGAGCTCGGCCTCGGTGTAGACGCCGAGCGAGGTGAGCATGTCGACGTTCTTCCTGTCGAGCAGGCGGGGCATGCAGTCGGGTGTGGTGCGCAGGTTGGAGAGCCCGCGGACCTCCTCGGCCTCGCGCAGCCAGGCCGCGTCGTAGCCGTTGCCGTTGAAGAGAATGCGCTTGTGCCCGGCGATGACGCTGCGGATGAGATCGTGGAGCGCGGCGTCGAAGTCCTCCGCGCCCTCGAGGACGTCGGCATAGCGGCGCAGCACGGAGGCAACGGCGGAGTTGAGCATGATGTTGGCGCAGGCGATGGAGTTGGAGGAGCCGAGCATGCGGAACTCGAACTTGTTGCCGGTGAAGGCGAAGGGCGAGGTCCGGTTGCGGTCGGTGGTGTCGCGCTGGAAATGCGGCAGGGCGTCCACTCCGAGGCGGAGCTGGCTGCGCTCGGCGGCGGAGTAGGGTGCGTCGTGCTCTATGGCCTCGAGTATGGCGGTGAGCTCGTCGCCGAGGAAAATGCTGACCACGGCGGGGGGAGCCTCGTTGGCGCCCAGACGGTGGTCGTTGCCCGCCGTGGCCACGGCGAGACGCAGGAGGTCCTGGTACTCGTCGACCGCCTCGATGACCGCGCAGAGGAAGGTGAGGAACTGCGCGTTCTCGTGCGGCGTCTCGCCGGGGGAGAGGAGATTGAGCCCGGTATCGGTGGTGAGCGACCAGTTGTTGTGCTTGCCTGAGCCGTTCACCCCGGCGAAGGGCTTTTCGTGAAGGAGACATGCGAGGCCGTGTTTGGCCGCGACCTTCTGCATGATCTCCATGGTGAGCTGGTTGTGGTCGGTGGCGATGTTGGCCGGGCCGAAGATGGGCGCGAGCTCGTGCTGAGCGGGGGCCACCTCGTTGTGCTCGGTCTTGGCCAGGACGCCGAGCTTCCAGAGCTCCTCGTCCAGGTCCTTCATATATGCCTCGACCCTCGGCTTTATGCTGCCGAAATAATGGTCGTCGAGCTCCTGACCCTTGGGCGGGCGGGCTCCGAAAAGGGTGCGGCCGGTGCAGACCAGGTCGCGGCGCTTTTTGTACATCTCCTTATCAATAAGGAAGTACTCCTGCTCCGGACCAACGGAGGGGAAGACGCGCTTCACGTCGTCCTTGCCGAAGAGCCTGAGCACGCGCAGGGCCTGACGCGAGAGAGCGTCCATGGAGCGCAGCAGGGGCGTCTTCTTGTCGAGGGCCTCGCCGCCGTAGGAGCAGAAGGCCGTGGGGATGCAGAGCGTGTGGCCCTTGATGAAGGCGTAGCTCGTCGGGTCCCAGGCGGTGTAGCCGCGGGCCTCGAAGGTGGCGCGCAGGCCGCCGGAGGGGAAGGAGGACGCGTCCGGCTCGCCCTGGATGAGCTCACGGCCGGAGAACTCCATGATGACGCCGCCGTCGGGCGCGGGGCTTATGAAGCTGTCGTGCTTCTCGGCGGTAATGCCGGTCATGGGCTGGAACCAGTGCGTGAAGTGCGTTGCACCGCGCTCGACCGCCCAGTCCTTCATGGCCGAGGCGACCTCGCCCGCAACGTCGGAATTGAGCGGGCGCCCGGCATCAATGGTCTCCTTGAGGGAATTATATACCCAGCCGGGGAGCCGGGCCTTCATTGCCCTGTCGTCAAAAACCATACATCCAAAGTATTCGGGAACTGCCGCCATGACGATCACCTCTTTGAAGAAATAAAAAGCGGCAGGGGTGCCGCAGCCAATGCTGCTGCGGCGCCCTTGCCGTACAACGCGAACAATATAAGCTCCTTAGTGCAATTTGTCAAGAGGTTGCTTGCAAAAATCAGCACAATAGTCAAAAAACCAAGTTGACAAACAGGCTGTAGTGTAGTAAAGTTACCGCATGAACGAGGGAGTTCATTCGGAGTAAGGGATAACTGTCGAATGACCGCCCTCGGTTTTTTGATTTTGAAACGGCAGAAAGGTCGGAAGCGATATGAAGTATACCGCGGATGAGATAATCCAGTACGCGAGGGAGGAAAACGTGAAGTTCGTTCGCCTCGCTTTCTGCGACGTGTACGGCCGGCAGAAGAACGTCTCCATCATGGCCTCGGAGCTGGAGCGGGCCTTCCGCTCGGGCATAGCGATAGACGCCTCGGCCATTCCGGGCTTCGGCGGCGAGGTGCGCTCGGATATGTTTCTGCATCCCGACCCCGGCACTCTTGCAGAACTGCCCTGGCGTCCTGAGAACGGCAAGGTCGTGCGGCTCTACTGTGATATAAAGTACCCCGACGGCCGCCCCTTCGAGGCGGATACCCGCACCCTGCTGCGCCGCGCGGTGGAGCGGGCCGAGCGCTCCGGGTACAGCTTTGCCTTCGGCTCGGAGATGGAGTTCTACATCTTCCAGCGCGACGCCGGAGGAGAGCCGACGCGCATCCCCTACGACCACGCGGGCTACATGGACATCGCTCCCGAGGACCGCGGCGAGAACATCCGCCGCGAGGTCTGCCTTACGCTCGAGCAGATGGGCATCCATCCGGAGAGCTCCCACCACGAGGAGGGCCCGAGCCAGAACGAGATAGACTTCCGCTACTCCGACCCGCTCTCGGCGGCGGACAACGCGGTGACCTTCTGCGCCGTGGTGCGCACAGTTGCGGCGCGCAACGGCCTGTGCGCGGACTTCTCGCCCAAGCCTCTGCCCAACTGTGCCGGCAGCGGCCTGCACATAAACATGTCCGTCCGCGGCGAGGTGGACGGTCTCGACCCTCTGCCCTATGTCATTGCGGGCGTGCTGGACAGGATATACGACATGACGGTGTTTCTGAACCCCTGCGAGGCGTCCTACGCACGCCTCGGCAGCTTCAAGGCCCCCAGGTACGTCACCTGGTCGAGCGAGAACCGCTCCCAGCTCATCCGCATCCCGGCGGCCGAGGGCGAGTTTCGGCGCGCCGAGCTCCGCTCGGCCGACCCAATGGCGAATCCCTACATCGCCTTTGCCCTGCTCATACATGCTGGGCTGGACGGCATTGAAAAGCGGCTCGATCTGCCCAAACCGGCGGATATAAACCTCTATACCGCACCGCCCAGCGTCCTGGACGGCTACCGCCGCCTACCCGCCTCGCTTGCTGAGGCCGCGGCCGCGGCGGAGAGGAGCGAGTTCATAGCCGAGCACCTGCCCGAGGCTGTGGCCCGGGCCTATTTCGGGCGCTGAGCGAAGACATATTCCGGCGAAGGGAGGGAGCAACATGGTATTTCGGGAGCGCACCTACGGCGTGCTCGTGGTCTCGGCCTCAGAAAAATTCAACAGTGCCATGCGCACGCTCCTGCCCATGACGGACTACTGGCCGCTGGATTTTGCGGGCAGCGTCAGCGAGGCGCGCCGCAGGCTGCTCGAGGCGGAATACGACCTCGTGCTGATAAATGCCCCGCTCCCGGACGACTTCGGCATCCGCCTGGCCACGGGACTATGCAGCGATACGGGCCTCGGCGTGCTGCTTTTCGTAAAGGCCGCAATGTACGAGGATGTCTGCTCCAAGGTGACGGAGTACGGAGTGCTTACGGTGTCGAAGCCCGCGCCGGTACCGGTGGTGCGCCAGTCGCTGAGCGTGCTCTGCGCCACGCGGGAGCGTCTGCGCCGTATGGAGGAGCGCCAGGCCTCCGTGGAGGAGAAGATAGAGGAGATACGCCTTGTGAACCGAGCCAAATGGCTGCTCATAGAGCGCCTGGGCATGACGGAGGCCGAGGCACACAGATATATGGAGAAGCAGGCCATGGACCAGCGCGTGTCCAAGCGGGAGCTTGCGGAGAACATCATAAAAACCTATGAATAGAGCGGGAGGCGCGGGAAAATGACAAAGCATATTTTCGTGACGGGAGGCGTGGTGTCCGGCCTGGGCAAGGGCATAACGGCCGCCTCGCTGGGCAGACTTCTCAAGGCGCGGGGCCTCAAGGTCGCGGCGCAGAAGCTCGACCCCTACATAAACGTGGACCCCGGTACGATGAGCCCCTATCAGCACGGCGAGGTCTACGTCACCGCCGACGGCGCGGAGACGGACCTGGACCTCGGCCACTACGAGCGCTTCATAGATGAGGACCTCAACAGCCTCTCCAACCTCACCACCGGCCGGGTCTACTCCTCCGTCATCCAGAAGGAGCGCCGCGGCGAGTACCTGGGCAGCACCGTCCAGACCATCCCGCACATCACCGACGAGATAAAGGGCAGCATCCGCGCCCTGGCCGAGCGCACCGGCGCGGACGTACTGATAACCGAAATAGGCGGCACCATAGGCGATATAGAGGGCCAGCCCTTCATCGAGGCCATACGGCAGATAGGCCGCGAGGCCGGCAAGGGCAACGCCATCTTCATCCACGTCACGCTGGTGCCCTACCTCAAGGCCTCCGGCGAGCACAAGTCGAAGCCCACCCAGCACTCGGTAAAGGAGCTGCAGGGCCTCGGCGTCTCGCCGGATATTATTGTTCTGCGCAGTGACGAGCCCATCGAGGACCGCAGCATCTTCCGCAAGGTCGCGGGCTTCTGCAACGTCTCGGAGGACTGCGTCATATCGAACGTGACGCTGCCCACGCTCTATGAGGCGCCGCTTATGCTCGAGGAGGCGGGCCTTGCCCGCGTCGTGTGCCGGGAGCTGGGGCTGGAGACTCCGGAACCGGACCTCACCGAGTGGCGCGCCATGGTCGCACGCATGCACAGCCAGAGCCGCAGCGTGAAGATAGGCCTCGTCGGTAAGTATGTGAAGCTCCACGACGCCTACCTCTCCGTGGCCGAGGCGCTCCGCCACGCCGCCTGGGCCCAGGACGCGAGGGTGGACATCGACTGGATAGACGCCGAGGAGCTGGAAAAGCCCGAGGGCGAGCTGGCCCTCTCAGGCCTCGACGGCATAATTGTCCCCGGAGGCTTCGGCCTGAGGGGCACCGAGGGCATGTTCATCGCGGCTAGGTACGCGCGCGAGCACCACGTACCCTACTTCGGCATCTGCCTCGGCATGCAGACGGCGGTCATCGAGTTTGCGCGCGACGCCGCGGGGCTCGCGGGGGCCAACTCCGGCGAATTCGACCCCGAGAGCCCGCACAAGGTCATCGACTTCATGCCCGGCCAGAGCGAGAGTGTGGACAAGGGCGGCACGCTGCGCCTGGGCGGCTACCCCTGCGTCATCGCGCCGGGTACTACCATGGCGCGCTGCTACGGCGAGAGCGAGATAACAGAGCGCCACCGCCACCGCTACGAGTTCAACAACGACTACCGCGCCCTGCTCCAGGAAAAGGGCCTCACGCTCAGCGGCCTCTCTCCCGACGGCAGGCTGGTCGAGGCCGTGGAGATAAGCTCTGAGCGCTTCTTCGTCGGCGTGCAGTACCACCCAGAATTCAAGTCCCGCCCGAACCGCCCGCACCCGCTGTTCACGGCCTTCATCGCCGCCGCGCTTGAAAAATAAAAAGACCGCCGCGAGGATATCCTCGCGGCGGTTTTCGTTTCAGTCTCCGAAGAAGATTCCGACGTCTCTCGCTGTCTGTATGAGCGGGTGGTCGGTGGGGAGGAACTTGGTGCGGCTCGCAGCGTCGGCGAGCGGGACGTCCACTATGCGGCCCTCCTGTATGCCGACCATGGTGCCGTATTTCTTCTCCATGATGAGGCGCGCGGCGGCGGTGCCGAACTGGGTGGCCAGCACGCGATCGTAGGGGCAGGGGGGACCGCCCCTCTGATAGTGGCCGGGCACGGTGACGCGGGTCTCCTGACCGGTCATGCTCTCCAGCTCCGCGGCGATGCGGTAGGAGATGGTGGAGTGGCGGGAGGTCTCCTTCACGCGGCGGCGCTCCTCCTCGCTGAGTACGGCGTCGGTGCAGGACACGGCGCCCTCGGCCACGGCGATTATGGAGAAGTTGCGCCCGCGCTTGCGGCGGTACTCGATGGCCGCGGCGACCTTTTCGATGTCGTAGGGGATCTCGGGTATGAGCACGATGTCGGCGCCGGAGGCGATGCCGGCGTTGAGTGTCAGCCAGCCCGCGTCGCGGCCCATGAGCTCCACGAGGAACACACGGCTGTGGGAGCTCGCGGTGGAGTGGATGTAGTCGATGACGTTGGTTGCGATGTCGACGGCGCTCTGGAAGCCGAAGGTGGTGTCCGTGCCCCAGATGTCGTTGTCGATGGTCTTGGGCAGGGTAACGATATTCATACCGGCGTCCATGAGCAGCTTCGCGCTCTTCTGAGTGCCGTTGCCGCCCATGACAACGAGGCAGTCGAGGTTCAGGCGGTTGTAGGTGTTCAGCATCGCGGGCATGAGGTCGTTGCCCTCGTCGTCCACTATGGCCTTTCCGGGTATGTATCTCTGGCGCGAGGTGCCGAGGATGGTTCCGCCCTCAATGAGGATGCCGGAAAAGTCGCTGGGGTCCATGAACTTGTAGTCGCCCTCGATGAGGCCCTTGTAGCCGTCGTACATGCCGTAGATCTCGACATTGTCGACGTACTGGAACAGCGCCTTGCCAACGCCGCGGATGGCCGCGTTCAGGCCCTGACAGTCGCCGCCCGAGGTAACGAGGCCGACTCTGGTGTTGCGTTTCATAAATCACCCTCCAAATATACCTAACGTACCAAATGTATCATACAACACCTCGCGCGCGCTGTCAACAAAAAACTGCGTGGGGAGTCATTTCCCCACGCAGAAGCGCGAAAATATGCGATCGGTCACGTCGTCGCGGACGCTGCGGCCGGTGAGCTCGGCGAGGGCGGAGAGGGCATCCTCTGCCTCGGTGAGCACGGCGTCGGGGGTGAGCCCGGAGGCAAGCGCGTCCCTCGCGGCGTCGAGAGCGGCGAGCGCGCGGCCCACGGCCTCGGCCTGCCTCGCGTTCGTGAGTATCTCGCCCGCGGGGGCCGCCGGGGCGGGGAAGAGCTCCGCCACCGCCGAAGCGAGGGCCTCGAGCCCCTCGCCCGTGCGCGCGCTGAGGCTCACCACGGCGTCGAAGCCAGTGAGCTCCGCTGCGTCCAGCGCCCGGGGCAGGTCGGCCTTGTTCACGACGCATATGGCCCGCTTCGCCGCTCGCGCGGCGGCAAGCGTCTCGGCGTCCGCGTCCGAGAGCGGCTCGGAGCCGTCAAACACCGCTATTGCCAACTCTGCGCCATCGGCGGCGGCAAAGGCCCGGCGCACGCCCTCGCGCTCGGCCTCATCAGCGGCCTCGCGCAGCCCAGCCGTGTCCGTCAGGCGCAGCAGCACCCCGCCGAGCAGGGCCTTTTCCTCAATCGTGTCCCGCGTCGTGCCCGGCTGGGCCGTGACTATCGCCCGGTCATAGCCCAAAATCGCGTTCAAAAGCGAGCTCTTGCCCGCGTTCGGGCGGCCGACTATCGCCGCGCGCACGCCCTCGCGCATGACCCGCCCGCGCTCGAAGCTCGCGAGCAGTTCGCGCAGCTCTGCCGCGCCCGCGTCCAGGCGCGAGGCGTAGTTTGCAAGCTCAAAGGGCTCGATGTCCTCGTCCGGGTAGTCCAGCACGGCGTCAAAGTGAGATATTATGTCAACCACATCCGAGTACACATGCTCGGCCCGGCGGCTGAGCGCGCCGCCGAGCTGTCCGGCGGCGTTGACGGCGGCCTCGGCTGTGGCGGCCTCGATGATGTCTATGACGGCCTCGGCCTCGGTGAGGTCGAGCATGCCGTTCAGAAAGGCGCGCTTGGTGAACTCGCCGGGCCCGGCCTGCCTGGCTCCGGCGGCAAAGAGCGCCTCGAGCGCGGCGCGCAGCACTACGGGGGAGCCGTGGCACTGCAGCTCGGCAGTATCCTCGCCGGTGTAGCTGTGCGGCGCGCGGCTGATGGTGCACAGGCAGATGTCGAGCACGCGCCCGGCGGCGTCCACTAGGCGGCCGTAGACGAGCTGGCGGTCCCGGTGCTCGGACATGGGCAGGCCGTCGGCGGGGCGGAACACGGCCTCGGCGGCGGCGACCGCCCCGGGGCCGGAGACGCGGACAATGCCGATTGCGGATACGACCTCACCCGTGGCTATGGCTGCTATGGTATCAGGCATATGGAAGGCTCCTTTAAAAAAAGCCGCCCCGGAGGACGGCTTTTGTGATGGTATGGTGTTTAGCCGAGCGATACGCTCTTACGCAGGGAGTCGTCAAACATCCTGGCGATTATGGCGGCAACCTCGCTTCTCTTTATCCCGCTGTCGGGGAGGAAGGAGCCGTCGTCAAGCGAACCGTCGAGAATGCCGGCGCGGTAGAAGGTGTATATCTCCTCATAGCCTATGCTGCCCGTGGCGACGTCTGGAATGGCGCCGTCGGCGATGTCGTTTATCGCGAGGTACTCAGAGGTGGGCAGGGCGTTGTAGAAGAGGCGGACATAGTCCCTGCGGCTGATGGGGGAATCGTACTCGCTGCGGGAGAGGCCGCCGTAGCTCTCGGGCGCGATGCCGTTCCTGACGGCGTAATCGACGTAGGTGGTGTACCAGGGATCGCCGTTGGTGAGGCTGATCTCGCCCTCGTGGTAGAGCTGATGCATGCAGGCGGCTATTTTGATGGCCTGGGCGAGGGTGAAGCTCTCATCCGGGCCGTAGCGCCCCACGGCCACGCCGTCTATGAGGCCCATGTCGACCGCGGCGTAGACATACTCGGCGTACCAGCTGCCCACGGGCACGTCGCTGAACGTGAGCGCGGAGGAGGTGGAGTACGAGCCGCCGACGAGCAGGGTGGAGGCGGAGGAGGCGGTGACTGCGGCGCTGGAGTTCTCACAGACGATGTACATCTGGTTTTGATTCACGCGTCCGTTTTTGGCCTCGCCGCCGACGCTGACGTTGAGGAAAGCGCCGGAGGATATACTGACCGTGGCGGAGCCGGAGAGCAGCGTAACGGAGGCGCCCTCCTTGAGGCTCAACACCTGACCGGAGGAGAGGGACACGCGCGCCGCGCCGCTTGCCTGACCCGACTGCTGGAAGGCGGGGCGCAGAGCGGCCTCTATGCCGTCCGCGGCCTCCTCGACCAGGGCGTTTGCCCAGCTGTCGGCATAGCTCTTGGACACCAGCGGGTCCGAGGCGCTGCCCGCCGCGGAGGCGGTCACGGTGCCGCAGAGCAGCAGAAGCGTCAGAGCAAGGACAAGAAGACGTTTACGCACGGGGCCACCTCGTCATTTCTGGTTCTTCGCAGCGGCAGCCGCCTCGGAGTCGATGCGCTCGGAGAGGTAGTAGCCGAGGGCGAGCAGGCTGTCGGAGAAGTGGATGTTCTCGACGATGACATCGCTCTCGGAGACGTCGAGCCCGACGTTGGTGAAGTTCCGGATGGCCTTGACGCCGTGGTCGACGAGCTCGTGCGCGGCCTTGTTGGCCATGATCTTGGGCACGGAGAGAACGGCCATATCCACCTTGTTGTTATCAAAGATATGGGGCAGTTCGGAAATGTCGTGCACGCGGATGCCGGAGATGTCGGTGCCGATGAGCTCGGGCCTGACGTCATAGGCGGCGAGCATATGGAAGCCGTACTGCTCGAAGCAGAAGTTCTCGATAAGCGCGCGGCCTATGTTGCCGACGCCGACGAGAATGACCGAGAAGTCGCGGTTCATGCCGAGTATGGAGGCAATCTCGCCGCGCAGGCCGGTGACGTTGTAGCCGTAGCCCTGCTGGCCGAATTCGCCGAAGCAGCTGAAGTCCTGCCTTATCTGGGAGGAGGTCAGCGACATCTGCCTGCCGAGCTCACCGGAGGATATGCGGTCCACACCCGCGGTCTTGAGCTCGTCCAGCTTGCGCAGATAGCGCGGCAGACGCCTTATAACGTTATTGGATACCTTGAGCTGTTTCAATTTTCCCACCAAGTTCCTTTTCTATCCTCTTAAAAGAGAGTAATCAGATTTCAGTCTAGAATTATAGCACAGCCCCGCAAGCGTTTCAAGGGAAAATAATCTGTAAATCTTGCGAATTTAACATAAAATCCCCTCAATTTGCCCAAAGAGGCAAACTGAGGGGACGATAAAACCCGTGTGAGCTCACTTGAGCGCGTCCATAAGCTGGTCGGGGGAACCAACGGCGGAATACACCGTGCCTTCGCTTCCCTCGCAGACGAGGACGTTGCCGGAAACATAGACGTTCAATTCCGCTGAGCCTTCGGTGTAGTAGATGGAAACACTGCAATACACCTCGTCGAGCGCCGTAGTATCCTGAGCCTGACCGGAGGGGCTCAGCAGCTCGGCGATGAGGCTGATGTTGGACGAGTCTGTGATGGTGGAGCTTCCGTCGGCGCAGGATATCTCGATGGAGGTTATCTGCTCGGCGTCGAGCGAAACACCAGTGCTGTCAGCGCCGAACTGTTCAACGGAGGCGCCGTTCACCTCGGGCGCGGTCTCGTCCACGCCGTCATTTGCAGGGGCGGGCGTCTCGGACTCGGCGGGCTGCTCTTCGGGGATGAAATCCTTGTTGGAGGCCCCATCCTCCGGCAGGGCGCTGTCGGCGGCCTGCCCGTCCTCTTCGGAGTCAGCTGCGCGCGGGTCCAGTTCTCCGGGCGCGGCGGCGACGCCGAACTGCGCGGGCTGAGGTTCGCCCGCGGCGGCTCCCATACTGTCGGACGGCAAAGCCAGCCGCACTGTTGCCAGTACGGCCAGGCAGATGCAGGCGGCAAGGGCCAGGTAGCGGACCGGGCTCTTTCCGGGCTTCTTGGCCCGACTTGACCCATGGCCGCCCTGGGTGCGCACGGCGGCCATCACGCCTTCAGCAAAGTCTTCCGGCGCGGCCGTCTCCCCAAGCGAAAGGGAAATGGCATTGAACGCATCGTATACACGGCGACAGTTCACGCAGCTGTCAAGGTGTTTGAAAAGCCCGGTCTTCTGAGGCTCCGGCAGCTCGTCATCCACCAGCTGGCTGATCATTTCAAGATATCTGTCACACTCGCTCATGCGTCCGCACCTCCCTTCCGCTCGTTTGACGCGATGGACCCCGGAATGTTCCCCTCTCGAATCAAAAACTCCGAAAGTTTTTTCCGGGCTCGGAAGATGCGTGATTTGACCGTGCCTTCCTCCAGACCGAGGGCGCGGCCTATCTCGTCGTAGCTCAGGCCGTTTATCTCGCGCAGGAGCAGTATCTCACGATATTCGGGCGTGAGCTGATCCAGCCCGCGGCGTACGGACTCGCGCAGCTCGGTGCGCTCGAGTCTTGCCTCAGGCGAAAAACGCTCGTCCGGTATCTCCAGCTCGCCCTCCTCGCCGTCCTCGTCCTCCCAGCTCAGGGAGACCGTGCGCCGCTTGGCGCGGCCGCGCAGGAAGTCGATGCAGATGTTGCTCGTCAGGCGGTAGAGCCAGACGGAGAACTTGCTCTCGCCGCGGAAGCTCGCAAGGGAGTTGAAGGCGCGTATGAACGCCTCCTGCGCCATGTCGCGCGCGTCCTCCTCGTTGCCCACCATCCGGAGCGCGAGGCTGTATACCTTATTTTGATGTTCAAGCACCAGGGCCTCGAATGCGTCCGTGTCACCGGCGCGCACCCGGAGGATGATCTCAAGTTCTTCTTCCCGGGTCATGCCATCACTCTCTATAATATATCATCCAGCGGCGGACGCCCCAGCGCGATGTCGCGCGCTATGGAGCGCAGCTCGTCCAGAGTTGAGATTCTTACCAATTTTTGCTTCCAAGCCGAGGAGTGGGCCACACCCTTGAGATACCAGGGCAGACGCGCCCGGGCCTCTATGCAGGCGAGTCTCTCGCCCTTTTCCTCTGCGGCGGTCTCCACCTGACGCACGGCGGTGGCCATGCGCTCTGCAAGGGGCGGGCGCTCCGGCGGCTCACAGCCAGAGAGCACCGCGTTTATCTCGGCGAAGAGCCAGGGGTCGCCGAAGGCGCCGCGGCCGACCATGCAGGCGTCGGCGCCGGTATAGCTCAAGATGTGCGCCGCGTCCGCTCCGGAGAACACGTCCCCGTTCGCGATGACCGGCACCGAGACCGCACGTTTTACATCTCTTATGACGTCCCAGTCGGCCCTTCCGGCGTACATCTGCACCCGAGTCCTGCCGTGCACGGCTATTGCCGCGGCTCCGGCCTGTTCCAGGAGCTTTGCCAGCTCCACGGCGTTGACGGAGCCCCCGTCCCAGCCCTTGCGTATCTTCACCGTCACGGGCACGGGCACGGCCATGGACACGGCGGCGACTATCTCCGCCGCCAGCTCCGGCGTGCGCATGAGCGCCGAACCGTCGCCGGACTTGACGACCTTGCCCACGGGGCAGCCCATGTTGATGTCTATTATCTCCGCGCCGGAGATGTCGAGCGCGCGCTTCGCGCCCTCGGCCATGGCCTCCGGCTCGTGGCCGAAGATCTGCGCCGAGACGGGCCTGCCGCCCTCGGGCACATGCAGCAGCGCGCCGGTTTTCCTGTCATTATAGCACAAAGCCTTGGCGCTGACCATCTCGGTGTACACCAGCGCCGCGCCCTGCTCGAGACAGAGCCCGCGGAAGGCGGAATCCGTGACCCCGGCCATAGGCGCGAGCACCGCCCGGCCCGCAAACTGCACGCCGCCTATCGAAAAGCCCGCGCTCACTTGAGGTCCAGCCCCACGGGGCAGTGGTCCGAGCCCATTATCTCAGGGCAGATGTAGGCCTTGTCGATGCGCTCGGCCAGACGGTTGGAGCAGAGGAAATAGTCGATGCGCCAGCCCACGTTCCGCTCCCTGGCCGCCGCGCGGTAGCTCCACCAGCTGTAAGCGCCCTCGAGCTCGGGGTAGAGATAGCGGAAGGTGTCCGTGAAACCCGCGTCGAGCAGCTCGGTCATCTTCTGCCGCTCCTCATCAGTGAAGCCGGGATTCATGCGGTTGGTCTTGGGGTTCTTGAGGTCTATTTCCTCGTGCGCGACGTTCATGTCTCCGCAGACCACGACAGGCTTTATGTGGTCAAGCTCCACGAGGTAGTCGCGGAAGGCGTCCTCCCACTGCATGCGGTAGTCGAGGCGCTTGAGGCCGTCCTGAGAGTTCGGCGTGTAGACGCAGACGAGGTAGAAGTCCTCGTATTCGAGTGTTATGACCCGGCCCTCGGAGTCATGCTCGTCGTGGCCGAGGTTGTAGGAAACGCCGAGGGGCTTCACGCGCGTGAATACGGCGGTACCGGAATAGCCCTTCTTTTCGGCGTAGCACCAGAACTGCTCGTAGCCGGGGAGGTCGAGCTCCAGCTGCCCGGCCTGCAATTTTGTCTCCTGCAGGCAGAATATGTCGGCGTCGAGGCCCCAGAAGATGTCCTCAAAGCCCTTTTTCATAACGGCGCGCAGGCCGTTGACGTTCCAGGATATCATTCGCATGGCCATACCTCCCCGCGGACCGCCACCAGGCGGTTTATCTTGACGCCCTGCTCGTGGAACTTGGCCTCGTAGTCGGTCATGACGCCCTGGATACCGTGCTCGTGGAGGTCGCGCGTGACCTCTTTGAGCGTCCAGCCGCAGTTCTGGAACTGCTCGAGGCTCCACTCATAGAGCGGGACGTTGTCGGTCTTGAGCCAGACCTCGCCGCCGGGAGGCAGGAGGTCGAAATACAGCTTTTGAAAACCCGGGGCCGTGAGGCGGCGCTTGAACTGCTTCTTTTTGGGCCAGGGGTCGGGGAAGTTTATGTAGATGCGCTCCACCTCGCCAGGTGCGAAAAACTCGGGCAGCAGCACGGCGTCGCGGTCGAGGAAGCGGACGTTCGTGAGCTTGGCGTCGCGTACGCGCTCCATGGCGACGACCATGGCGTCGGGGACTTTTTCGACGGCGCAGAGCAGCGCGTCGGGCTCGGCGGCGGCCATGCCGGCGGTGAAGCGGCCCTTGCCGCAGCCCAGCTCAAGGCAGAGACGCGCATGTCCCGGGAAATCTTCGAGCCAGCGCCCGCGGTGGACTTCAGGTGTATTTTCAAGCAGCTCGGCGCACTTTTCCCAGCGCGGCACGAGGTTGGGCTTTTTTCTCATTCTCAAGTCATATCACACTCCGCACCGATGATAACATATCCCGGCGAAAACTTCAACGAAGAAAAGGTTGCGGATTTGCGTTTGGCATAGTATAATCAAAATTCACCGGGGTGTTGCGCAGTTGGTAGCGCGCCAGCTTTGGGAGCTGGAGGCCGTGAGTTCGAGTCTCACCACTCCGACCAAGCCCCCTGAAACCAAACGGTTCCAGGGGGCTTTTTGCATACAAATGGTCTATGAGAGAATGCTGACCACACAAGGCAACTGCATAATACTAAAAACTGCATGTCAAGTACATGCACAAGGGCTGGCGCACAGCCCAAGGAGGGGAAAACATGATTCGTGACATCTGCAAGGACGAGGCCTTCCTCGCGCGGAAAGCTGAGATGGCTACGCCGGATGATATGCAGCTCGCGGCCGACCTGATGGAGACGCTGGAGCACCACAAAGACGGCTGCGTGGGCATGGCGGCGAACATGATAGGCGTCAGCAAGCGCATCATCGCCTTTGACAACGAGGGCGAGTACATGCTCATGTTCAACCCGGAGATAGTCAAAAAGTCCGGGCCGTACGAAGCAGATGAGGGCTGTCTGTCCCTCACGGGTACCCGCCGTGTCAGGCGCTGGAAGACCATCAAGGTGCGCTGGCAGAACGAGCGCTTTCAGGAGCGCGCAAAGACCTTCACCGGCTGGACGGCGGAGATAATCCAGCACGAGATCGACCACTGCGAGGGGATAATAATATAGGAGGTTCGGCCATGTTCAAGGACAAGATCGCCGTCGTCACCGGCGGCGCGAAGGGCATAGGCAGGTGCATCGCGGAGGAGTTTCGCCGCAATGGGGCCGAAGTTTGTGTCATCGACCTGCTGCCCGGCGGCTATTACACCGGCGACATCGGCGACAAAGCCGTGCTCGAGGACTTTGCCGCCAAGGTGGTGGCGGACTTCGGACATGTGGACTACCTCGTCAACAACGCCCTTCCGCTCATGAAGGGCCTCGACAGCTGCACCTACGAGGAGTTCAACTACGCGCTGCGCGTGGGAGTCACGGCGCCGTTCTACCTCGCAAAGCTTTTCGCGCCCCACTTCGCGCCCGGGGCGGCCATTGTGAACATCTCCTCCTCGCGCGACCGGATGAGCCAGCCGCAGACCGAGAGTTACACGGCGGCCAAGGGCGGTATCTCCGCGCTGACCCACGCGCTCGCGGTGAGCCTCGCGGGGCGGGTGCGCGTGAACTCAATCTCTCCCGGCTGGATAGACACGGACCACACAGTCTATGATGGCCCGGACGCCTATCAGCAGCCTGCAGGCCGCGTGGGCGATCCGCTGGATATTGCCAATATGGTGCTCTACCTCTGCTCGGACAAGGCGGGCTTCATCACCGGCGAGAACATCTGCATCGACGGCGGCATGACACGGCAGATGATATACCACGGCGACTTCGGGTGGAGGCTGCAGGGAGCCGGAGAACAATAAGCTGTGCCGGAGCTTTTCAGCTCCGGCGTTTGCGGAAGTCCTCCTCGATGGCATCCTTCCAGTGCTCGTCGAGCGGGGCGCGGCCCCGAACGGCGGCTACGGCCTGACCTACCACTTCATAGTTGAGGCGTGTGCCCTCGCCGTCGCAACGGTAGTTTGCCGCTCTGTCGTGTGAGATGCCCAGGCTGGCGGCGGTTTCCACGGCATCGATGTTGGCGCCGAGGAAAAGGAATTCCCAGCCGTATTTCTCCTTTTCATGCTCTATCATGCGTTTGACCTTGCCTGCTGTGTAGCGGCGGCTGGCGTTTTCCATACCGTCGGTGGTGATGACAAAGACGGTCCGCTCAGGCACATCCTCGCTTCGGGCGTACTTGTGGACGTTGCCGATATGGTGAATGGCGCCGCCGACCGCGTCCAGCAGGGCGGTGCAGCCCCGGACGAAGTATTCTTTTTCGGTGATGGGAGCGGCTTCGTCTAGCTTCACCCGGTCGTGGAGCACCTCGACGCGGTCGTCAAACAGGATGGTCGATACAAAAGCCTCGCCGGGCTCCCTTTTCTGCTTTTCCAGCATGGCGTTGAAGCCTCCGATGGTGTCTGCCTCGAGGCCCTGCATGGAACCGCTGCGGTCGAGTATGAATACCAGCTCTGTCAGATTGTTTTTCATGATGAATCCCCCTATACTGTGTTGTCTGGTTTACAGGCACAGTATAGGGGGATTTTGCTTTTCAAAGGTCGCCCGTCAGGCGACAAATAGCGCCTATCCCTAAAAAAGCGAGATCTGCGTACCGTGTTCGCGAAGGATGCTCAGGAGATCCGGGGTCTTGAGCCACACGGTGGCCGTGTTGTCGTTAGGGTGAATGCCAATCAGACCCGGAGGGTCAAGAAAGGAGCGGTCAAGCCAGAACTTTGCTCTAAATTCATGGTCGTTGAGCAGCCCCAGGGGGCTTACCGCACCGGGAATGAGACCCAGAATGTCCATGAGCTCGGCCTCGGATGCAAAACTCAGTGAGCGTGTGCCGTTCTGCCGTCGAAAAGCCTTAAGGTCCAGCCTGCCGCTGCCCCTGAGCGTGATGAGATGGTAGCCGCGCTTTTTATCCTCACGGACAAACAGATTCTTGGCGTCGGCCTCCGGATAGGGCATTTCGAGCATGGAGGATTCCTCCATGTTGTACACTGCTTTGTGCTCCGTCACTTCGTACCAGATACCCGCGGTGTCGAAAAACTCGTATATTTCCTGCTTGTTCACAGCTCAACCCCCCAGCAGGCTCTGGTCAAAGGCGAACAGGGCCTCGTTTATCTCAAAAATGTTGTAGTTTTCCCGGGCAATGAAGTATTCCACGATGATGTCGAACTTGCTGGCGTGGGAGAAGGCGAAGCCGGCCTTGCTGAGAAGCTCCCTTGCCTCATCGAGGGGCAGCTCCAGAGCAACAGCAAAGGCCATGGCGGTGGGCTTGGAGGGCTTGTAGTACACATCAGAGCGAATCTTTGAAAAGAGCTTCCTGTCGATGTTGGCCTTTTTGTAGCACTGAGCGTCGGTCATGCCGCGCTCGTCTATCTTCCGCAGCAGCATCTGAGAAAAGCTCTCGTCCAGCTTGCTGAGGACCTCGTCCAAACCGGGGGGAGCCATAGCACAGGGCGCAGGCATACACTCCGCTTCCTCCATGGGCATGGAGGCCATAGCCATCCTGCGGCGCTGTGTTTCCCGGCTGTCGGTGTGGACATCCACGTAGCGGTCGTCGATGTAGGCGGCGATATCTGCAAAGAGCTTGCCGCCGATATCGTAGGCCGCCCGGTCATAGACGACCAGATACACGGTCATATCGTGCCCGAGCAGGAAGTCCCCGATGGTGTCCACCGCTGTCTTGAGGGCCTGGGCCTTGGGGTAGCCATATGCCCCGGAGGAGAGCAGCGGAAAGGCGGCGCTCCCGCACCCATGTGCCAGCGCAAGCTCGAGAGCCGAGCGGTAGGCAGAGGCGAGCAGCTCCTGTTCGCCGTGTCCACCGCCGCGCCAGACGGGGCCCACGGTATGGATGACATATTTGGCAGGCAGGCGATAGGCACGGGTGAGCTTGGCCTTGCCTGTTTGACAGCCGCCCAGGGTGCGGCACTCGGCCAGCAGCTCCGGACCGGCGGCGCGGTGGATGGCGCCGTCAACTCCGCCGCCGCCGAGAAGGCTCTCATTGGCGGCGTTCACAATGGCGTCGACCTTCATGGTGGTGAGATCGTTTCTCACGATGTGCAGCGGCATGGCGCCACCTCCTCAAACGCCATAATAGCATGACCGGGCCGCCCCTGACAATCTCAACAGGTGCGGCCCGGTTATGGATATTCATTGTCTTTTGCAGCTTCCCTTGCAGCCGCATCCGAACACGCCGGACAGCAGCAGGCCGACTAGGCCCATGTACAGCATGGAGCTGTAAGGATTCGAGGTGATGGCGCAGGTACCGGTGGAGCAGCCCACCAGATAGTAGTAGCCAAGCCCCACAAGCACGCCGCCAAGGGTGAACAGTATGGGGCGCAGCCATTTCATAATGCGTTTTTTCATATGCTTACCTCCCGTGAAGTGTATTTCTCCGATGCGCTGCCGCTTTTTGCCTTGCAGATGAGCTGTGTCATGGTACCCATGGGGCAGTAGACGCACCAGCTGCGGGGCTTGAACAGCGCCATCGTTATCAGACCGAGCACGGTGGAGGTGAGCATCACGCTGTAAAAGCCGAAAGCAAACTGAGCGACGCCGGGGTGGAGCAGCGTGCCGTGATAGGCCCAGTGCCAGGGAAGCTTGAAAGTCCAAAGCAGCGTTACCGCCTGCCCGAGATCCCGTGCCCCGGCAAACACCAGATAGGTGTTCCACAGCATCAGGAAGAACATTGCGAAGAAAAAGACGAGAAAGCCGTAGCGGAAAGCCTTGCTTTTCATCCAGCGCGGAATGTCCTTTTTCCTGGAGAGCCCGAAGCGTCCGCCCAGCAGCGCAAAGAGCTGACCGCGGCCGCAGTAGCGGTTGCAGTAGGCCTTGCCGCCGCCGGCAATGGAGATGATGAGCGGAATGAAAAAGCACAGCAGCCCCAGCCAGGCGAAGAGTATGTTGAAAAAGCCGAGGGTCAGATAGAGCAGCGATGCGATCCACAGATAGTCGTACCAGCGTTTTTTCATATCTCCACCTCCACCAGCTCTATCACGCTTGCCGGGCATTCCCTGGCGCATTTGCCGCAGCCTATGCATTTTTCCCTGTCGACCCGGGCCGTTACACCCCGTACTACCTCAATGGCCCTCATCGGGCACACTTTCACGCAGCAGCCGCAGGCAACACACGCGGACTCATCCACAACGGCCTTGCGCCGCTTCTTCACAGGACTCATAAGCTCCCTCCAAAAACTCAAGTGCGGTCAGCATATCACATCCAGCGCTGTCTCACCGTGACGAGGTCACAAAGCGAGGAAACCGCTTGCCTCGCTGCCGCGGCGGAGTTACAATAATATGCGAATGATGAGATAAAATGCGGGCCGCATGCCCGCCGGGGGAGAGAAGGATGAGATGTCTGAAACAAGAAGGAGGTACGTGGGCCGGCTGATAGGCCGCTGCCTGATCCTTGCCGCCTGCGTCTGGTTGTGCGTTTGCCGCCGGGACGCCTTCGGCGTGCTGGAGGCAGGGGGATTTTTTGAGAACTTTTCGCCGCTGCACCTGCTGTGGGTGATTTGGGTGCTGGACATGTTCTTGCAGATCGTGCCCGTGAAGAACAAGGTGCCGCTCGGTTCGCAGAAGCTCTTCGCCAACCGCTTCAAACCCATACGCGAGAAGATAAACTACGAGGCGCTGAGAAATTACATAAGGTCCACGACGAAGGCCGCCTACAAGGTGTTCATCCTCTGGTGTCTGCTCATCGCGGTGATAGGGTTGCTCTACCACTTCGGAGTCATTGACCGGATCGCGCTTTTTATGATCTCGGTGGTGTTCTACGTCTGCGACCTCATATGCGTGCTGATTTGGTGTCCCTTCCGGCTCATAATGAAGAACCGCTGCTGCACCACCTGCCGCATCTTCAACTGGGACCATCTGATGATGTTCTCGCCGCTCATCTTCATGGACGGCTTTTTCGCTCGCTCGCTCGTGATAATGGCCATAGCGGCCTGGCTGGTCTGGGAGCTCTGCGTCATGATGTACCCGGAGCGCTTCTGGGACCACGCCAATGCGGCGCTCAAGTGCTCCGAGTGCACGGACAAACTCTGCACGCAGTACTGCCACAAGCTCCGCAGCTGAGCATAAGAAATCCCCCGGCCGGTGAGGCCGGGGGTGTTTTTCATTTCGTAGCAAATTTTTTGGTGAAGAAGTCGGTGAAGGCGGCCAGCTCCTCGTCCTGGGAGACGTAGACGTAGAGCTTCTCGTCGTCGAGCCAGTCGTAGGCGTTGATGGCTATGTAGCCGCGCTTGTCGGGGTAGATGACGAAGGCGTCGGTGGGATACTTGTTCCGATAGGCCTTGAGTATGTCGGAGCGGCGGTAGACCACCGCCTCGCCGCGGCCGCTCAGGTCGGGCACTGTGGGCACGACGACTATCGTCTCCGCGGCCTCGTTCCAGCCCACGATGAGGCTGCCTATCTTCGTCTTGCTGCCGTGGACAAAGCCGTAGTTGAAGCGGCTTACGTCCTCGGTGTAGCCGTAGATCAGCCGGTAGTCGTCACCGTTTTCCACCGCGTCGTTGAAGAGCTCACGCATGCGCCGTGCGTTCGCCGCGCTCTTTTCCATGTCGATCTCCGGGCCCTTGAAGAGCTTGCCGAAAAGTCCCATGTAAGTTTTCCTCCTGACTTTTTCTTATAATAAATATAAATCTTTAAATTTGTATTTATTTTGTGTAAAAACAAATCCGTCTGAGAGCTCAAACGGATCTATTTGCGCCGTCTGCCTGCCGGAACGAATCCAGGCAGTCCACTATGGCGTTTATCTGGAAGGCCGTTGTGGCGTCTGCGGCCTCGGGCACGAGCAGGGGCAGCGTTTCCGGTATGGCACGGCAGAGCACCATGGCGGCGAGGCTGAGATTCATGAAAAGGTTTATCCGCTCCCGCTCCGCCCGGACGCCGAAGCACTCAAGTATGCCGCCGAAGAGCCGGGCCTGCTTTTCGCGGAAGACGCGGTAGCTCTCGGGCGAGAGCCGCCGGAAGATGAGCTGCTGTTCCTCGACCGTCAGCACCGCAATGCCGTGCTGCTCGCCGTAGCAGCAGGAGTGCAGAAAGCGCCGCACAGCCTCGCGCCAGCTCAGCGTGGGGTCAGCCATCAGGCTGCGCGCGTACTCGAGTATTCTCGGCTGCTGGAGATAGAGCGTCTCGACGATGAGGTCCTCCTTGGTGGGGAAGAAGGTGTAGAAAAAGCTTCTCGAGATGCCCACGGCCCTGTATACCTGTTCCACCGTGGTGTGCTGTATGCCCTGCCGCGCCATCAGCTCCAACGCGACGGAGACCAGCTCGCCGCGAATGCGCTCGCGCTCGGCCTCGGAATAGGCTACCTTCGGCATCCCGACCCTCCTTAAAATAAAGACAAAGTTGAAAAATCGTATTTATCTTAGCACAAAGCCTGGGAAGATTCAACAGCATATCGTCACGGGCAGGGATTTTTTCAGCCGGAAGAGAGATGGATGACAGGCGGGTGGGCAGGTGATATAATCGTCCAAATCTTAAAAAAGGGGGGCAATACCATGCTGGAGAGACTGAAAAGGGTGTTCCGTTCCGGGAAGCAGACTAAGCCGTGGAGCGGGGAGATGGTGCTTGAGAAGACTGGCCCCGGCGGGCACAACGGCTACAGGCACGCGATATACTCGACCGTAGCAGTGCGCTGGGTGAGCCGAGCGCGCGGGGATGACGGCGAACCGCTCAGAGTGCGCGAGCCGCATGAGAGCACCGCGAGCTATACCCTGGCGGACGGCTTCACCGCCGCCGGGCAGCGCTACGGCTCGCTGCAGGAGCTCTACACGGAGTACGACAAGACCAAGACCTTCTGCCGCGACCGCTATGGTCGGGAGGTGCTCTATCTTGCCGAGCGCTTCCCCTGCTTCGACAGCCACGACTATGCCTATGAAAAACGCTTCTACCGCTGGTTCTTCCTCCGCGAAAACGACCGCCTGACCCGGGTGTACTACGAGGACGAGACGAAAAAGGTCTACGTCACCGAGGATGTGCAGTATCTCGAGGAGCCCCGCTGGCGGGAGATGCTCCGCCTGGGATATTTCGAGAAGCGCTGGTGAGGGCCGTGACAGCTCAATCAATTAGTCCTAGCTTTTGCAAGCGGCTTGTGATGCTGCCGGGACTGCGCTGCATTTCCTGGGAAAGATACCGCGTGCTCCGGCTGGAACCAACATAGAGCCTCTTGAGACGCTCGTCATCTGCTCTTGTCCAGGGTTTACCGGCATTTTGGTACATGGTCTTACGCTTCGCCGCCGAGGCTGCCCTGGCTGCCTCTTTCTCAGCCTTGCGCTCTTCGCGCTGCTTTTTCAATATGGAGGCGTATGACTCAAGCGTACAGTGTTCCAGCACGGTGCGCAGTGCCTCCTGCACGCGCTCGTCGGAGCAGCAGTCCAAATGTGGCAGCGCCTCACCGGTGATGGGGTTTATGCCGATGCTGAGGTTTTCGACCATTGTCCGGGCCATCAGATCATCCATATCAACGCCCCCCTGTTATTTTTTCTCATCCATCATACCACACAGTTTAGCTCCAAGTAAATTCCAATCGCAGGGCAAACGTGACAGACAGCTGTCACGTTTATGTGTTATAATGGGCAAAAACGCGGGGGTGCGTAGATTTGAGGCTTGACCGGCTCATAGGTATACTGTCGCTGCTGCTCCAACGCGAGCGGGTCACAGCGGCTGAGATAGCGGAGCGGTTTGAGGTATCACGGCGGACGGTACTGCGGGACGTGGACGAGCTCTGCCGTGCCGGCATACCGCTGGTCACCGTCCAGGGAGCGGGCGGGGGCATATCCATAATGGAGGGCTTCCGCATAGACCGCACCGTGCTCACCTCCTCAGAGATGCAGGCCATCCTCGCCGGGCTGCGGAGCCTGGACTCCGTAAGCGGTACGCGGCGCTATGCCCAGCTCATGGAGAAGCTCTCCGCGGGCTCCGGCACGCTCATGCCCGGCGGCGCGCACATGCTCATCGACCTCTCGTCCTGGTACAAGACCAGTCTGCCGCCCCGGATAGAGCTCATAAGCGCCGCGATAGAGCAGAGGCGTACGCTGCGCTTCACCTACTTCGCGCCCTCGGGAGAGAGCGTGCGCGAGGCGGAGCCATATTATCTGGTCTTTCACTGGTCGTCCTGGTATGTCTGGGCCTGGTGCCGTTTGCGGGAGGATTACCGGCTCTTCAAGCTGGGTCGGATGTCGGAGCCGGAGCTGGGGGAGCCGTTCGAGCCGCGGGAGGCGCCTGTGCCGCAGCTCGAGCCCGAGTGCATATTCCCCGCGCGGCACAGGGTGACCGTGCTCTTTGAACCGCGGTACAAGTGGCGGCTGGTGGAGGAGTACGGAGCCGACAGCTTCAGCGTCTGCCCGGACGGGCGGCTGCGCTTCACCGGCGGCTTCCCGGACGACGAGAGCGTCCTCAGCTGGCTCTTGACCTTCGGCGGCGGCGCGGAGCTGACGGAGCCGCAGGAGCTGAGGGAAAAGCTCTCGCGGCTCGGGCGGGAGATAGCGGAGCGATATTCCAAAGGAGGCGGAATGGATGGCGAGCGATAAGGGCTTCATCGACTATGTCACAGAGCAGCTGCAGGGCGCGGGGAGCGTACGGGCCAAGCGGATGTTCGGGGAGTACGGCCTTTTCTGCGACGGGCTGTTCTTCGCCGTGATCTGCGCCGACCAGCTCTTCATCAAACCCACGGCTGCCGCGCGCTCGGCCTTCCCCGACCTGCCCATGGCCCCGCCCTACGAGGGCGCAAAGGACTACATCCTCGTCGAGAACATCGACGACAGCGAGACGCTCACGGCGCTCGCCTCGCTCACCTGTGAGGCGCTGAGGGCCGAAGAGCGGCCGAAAAGGAGGAAGCATGGTGGCATTTGACTTCAAAAAGGAATACCCGGAGTTCTATCTCCCGGCACGCAGCCCGCATCTCATCGAGATACCCGAGCTGCCCTATCTCGCGGTGCGCGGCAGTGGCGACCCAAACGCCGAAGGCGGGGAGTACAAGGACGCCGTGGGCATGCTCTACGCCGTGGCGTATACGATAAAGATGAGCCGCCTTTCAGGCAGCGCGCCGGAGGGCTATTTCGACTACGTCGTGCCGCCGCTCGAGGGCCTCTGGTGGACGGAGGATGGGCGGGGCGTAGACCTCACGCGCAAGGGCGATTTCCGCTGGCTCGCGCTTATCCGCCTGCCTGATTTCGTGACGCGCGATGTGTTCGAGGCCGCCGTTACCGAAGCGGAGCGGAAGAAGGGGCTCGACCTCTCGCGCGTGGAGTATATGCGCTATGCCGACGGCCTCTCGGTACAGTGCATGCACCTCGGCCCCTATGACGCCGAGCCTGAGACTCTCGCGGCCATGGAGCGCTGCGCCTCCGAAAACGGCTGCGTCCCCGACTATGCCGGGCGCTTCCACCACGAGCTCTATCTCAGCGATCCCCGACGCTGCAAGCCGGAGCGGCTGCGTACTGTCATACGGATACCGGTGAGGAGGGCGTGAGATGAAGGGATTCACCCGAAAAGAGCCCATGTTTTCGCTCTGCGGCCTCAACTGTGCGCTCTGCTCCATGCACGTCGGAGGCTATTGCCCCGGCTGCGGGGGCGGGGAGGGGAACCAGAGCTGCGCCATGGCACGCTGCTCGCTGGAGCACGGCGGGCTAGAATTCTGCGCAGACTGCGCAGAGTACCCCTGCGCCCGCTACGAGGGCTTTGACGACGCCGACTCCTTTGTTCCACACAGCCGCCGGAGGGCGGACCTCGAGCGTGCGCGGGAGCTGGGGCTTGATGCGTACATGTTTGAGCTGCGGGAGAAGGCGGCGCTGCTCTCCGAGCTGCTCGAGGGCTATAACGACGGCCGCCGCAAGAGCCTGTTCTGTACAGCTGCGTACCTGCTCCCGCTTCCCGACCTGCGCGAGACCCTGCAAGCCCTCCGCGCCCTGCCCGCGCAGGACGCAAAAGAGCGCGCGGCCTCCGCCGCCGCTCTGCTGCAAACCTCCGCTGCCGCGCGGGGGATCAGCTTAAAGCTGGTAAAAAAGCCTAAAAGCCGAACATCTTGACAAATATACCGACAAATCTTACTATAAAGTTCGTGATTTGTGAAACACTATGTCGGGAGGCTTGCAGATGAAAACTGGCGCGGTGATTTTGGCGGCCGGGGCTCCGGGTGAGATAAAAGAGGGCAAGCCCATGATGTGCGTCGGCCGCAAGCCGATGATAAGGCACATAGTGGATACCCTGACTGAGCTGCGCCTCGCACCCATCGTGGTCGTCACCGGCTACCGCTCCGACATAATCGAGCGCTGTCTTGCCTCGACCGGGGCAACGATAGTCCGCAACCGGAAATATGCCAGCACCGACATGTTCGGCTCGCTGAAGCTCGGTATAGCGGCGCTCGCAGATAGCTGCGACAGGGCGTTTATCTTCCCCGCGGACATGCCGCTGGTGAAGCCCGAGACACTGGGGCAGCTCATGAGCATCGCCGCCACGCTGGTGAAGCCGAGCTGCGACGGCAGGGAGGGCCACCCTATCCTCATGTCCGGAGAGCTGTTTGAAGCCGTGGAGCGCTATTCGGGAGACGGCGGTCTGCGCGCCATGCTGGCTGGCATGGACACGGATGTGCGTGTAGTGCCGGTTGAGGACATGGGCGTTTTGATGGACGTCAACAGCTATGAGGAATACGAGCAGGTCCAGGCCGTGGAGGCCAGACGCTGCGGCCGCGGCAAGCTGCACGCCGAGTGTGAGATACTGCTCTCGGTGGACGACGTGATAATGAACCGGGACACCATGCGGCTGCTGGAGATGCTGCAGTATACAGGCTCCCTCCAGCTGGCCAGCGAGCTGATGCAGGTGCCCTACACGCGCAGCTGGCGGCAAATAAAGAACATGGAACGCCAGCTGGGAGTACCGATAGTCCAAAGCGCCGCCGGAGGCGCGAGAGGCGGCGGTTCGCAGCTTACAGAGCAGGGGAGCGCCATTCTTGAAGCGTATCAGAAAATGAGCAAAGAGTGCGCGAGAATGGCAAATTGGCTGTTTAATGAGTACTTTTCAGACAGATTTGTGGAAACATTACAAAACGAAAGCTGAAAATTTTGCACTATTTCGTACGCGAAAGAGCACTGTTCAGTTTTGAACAGTGCTCTTTTTGCGACTAAATTCGCCGGGCTTATTAATAAGGCAGCAAATTTCGCGTGTCCGAGTCGAAAAACGTTAATTAATTAGCTATCAATCACGTTTTTTCAAGAAATCCACCCCGGACGGGGCAGCATTGCTCATTTTAATTAATCTGATAATCTTATTAATCATGACGGTAAAACTTGCTAATATTCCCGAATGAATCAAATTTCGCCCGTTTGGGCAGCTTGATAAATAAGCAAAACTTCTTATTGATTGACATATGATTGACAATTTGCTAAGCTTTATTCGACGTCGAAGCAGGAGCTCCTGTGAGTTCAACAGAGAATGCGCGAAGGCGCATCTTGGACAAACAGAGAGGAGGGAACCAGGCGAGATGGAAAGGGACAACAAAATACACTGGCTGACGGTGTTCAAGCTGGGCGGCGCGTTTATGGCCACCTGCATAGGCTCCGGCTTTGCGACCGGGTCTGAGTGCCTTTCGTTCTTCGTCACTTACGGGATAGGTGGGGCGCTGGGGGCGCTGGCCGTATCCTTTGTCGTGTATTTTCTCTTTGCAAAGGAACTTTTCAACAAGGGACAGGACCTGGAGCCGGAGCAGTGCACCTCGCTGTTCACCTACTATTTCGGCAAGGCCGTCGGCACGCTGCTGGACTGGTTTTGCGCGATACTCGTGGGCGGCTGCTATCTGGTAATGCTCTCAGGCGCAGGGACGACGATAAATCAATACCTCGGCTGGCCGGTGGTCGCGGGCTCGGCGCTCATGGCGCTTGCGGCGGTGGTCACGGTCTGGTTCGGGCTGAGGAAGCTCACGAACATCATAGGCGTCATAGGCCCGTTCATGGCGCTCTTCACGCTGGTCATCGGCATCTCGGCGCTCGGCAGGGCGGACTTCAGCAGTACGGCTGCGAACCTTGAGAGCCTGCATCTGGCCAAGGCCGCGCCGAACTGGTGGATAGCCGGGATACTCTATCCCTGCTTCTGCATGCTGACGCTGACGCCCTGCCTCCCGTCCATGGGAGCCACGGCGCCCAACAAAAAGACCACGACCGGCGCGGCGCTCTTCGGTGTCATCGCCTTCCACCTGGCGCTGGCGGTCGTGATCATGGCGATACTCGGCAACCTGGACATCATCGGCACGGCGCAGGTGCCCAACCTCGTGCTCTCGGGGCTGATGGGCAAGGCCGTGCAGACGCTGTTCGTCATCATGATAATACTCGCCATCTACTCGACGGCGTGTCCGATGATCTGGGGCTTCTGCGGAAAGATCGTGCGCGACGAGAAGTCCGCAAAGTATAAGATCTGCATCCTGGCGCTGACGGTGGTCGGCATGACCTGCTCGTATCTGTTCCCACTGGGAACGCTCATCAACTTCATTTACAGCATCTCGGGATATGTGGGGGCCGCGGCCTCGGTGGGGATGATAATAAGCAATATCCTGAGACGGCGCGGTACGAAAAAGATAAGCTCGTAATTTTGTAAGCTTGAAAAGAAAGTGGGGATCTGATTTGAAAAGCGGCAAAATCGACGTAAAGAGAGCCGTCATTCTGGGCGGCGCGTTCATGGCCACCTGCATAGGTTCCGGCTTCGCGACGGGCTCCGAGTTTCTCTCCTTCTTTGTGGCGCACGGCATAGGCGGCGCCATCGGGGCCATCGCCATCTCGCTCATCATATACTTCCTTTTCACCAAGGAGCTCTTCAACAAGGGGCAGGACCTGCCCGCTGAGTACCACAACAACATCCTGGCCTACTACTTCGGCAAGATCGGCGGCGAGATATTCGACTGGTTCTCCGCCATACTCGTCGGCGGCTGCTATCTCATCATGCTCAACGGCGCGGGCACGACGCTCAACCAGTATCTCAACTGGGACCCCCTGGTGGGCGCAGCGCTCATGGCCCTGGCCGCCATAATCACGGTCTGGTTCGGCCTGAGGAAGGTGACGGACATAATCGGCAGCATAGGCCCCGTGATCGCGGCCTTCTCCGTTGTCATAGGCATCGTGGCGCTCTTCCGAGCGGACTTCAGCAACGTTGACGCGGCGCTCGAGACCATGAACCTCAGCAAGGCCGCGCCCAACTGGTGGCTCTGCGGCATTGCCTACCCCTGCTTCGCCATGATGACGCTGACGCCGGCCCTGCCCTCCATGGGCGCCACCGCAAACAACCGCAAGACCACCACGGCCGCCGCCGTCTTCGGCGTCATCATGTTCCACCTCGCCATAGCGGTCATCGTCTTTGCCATCTTCGGCAACCTCGACATCGTCGGCGCGGCCGAGGTACCCAACCTGGCGCTCTCCGGCCTGCTGGGACCCGTGGCGCAGGGCATCTTCGTTGTCATGATAATCCTCGCCATCTACACCACCGCCTGCCCTATGATGTGGGGCTTCTGCCGTAAAATCACCACCGACGAGAAGTCGCTGAAATACCGTGTCTGCATAATCGCGCTCACCGTGCTCGGCATGATAGCCACGCACTTCTTCCGTCTGGGTGATCTCATAAACTTCATTTACAGCATGTCCGGCTATGTCGGAGCCATCGTCCTCGTGGGCATGTTCGTGAGCAACATGATCCGCCGGAAGAAGGGTTCCGCCGTCAAGAGCGACGCCGGACGCTGAGCGGGAGAGAGGAGAAGCAATGAAGCTCAGTAAAAGCATCTATGCCGTGGACACCCACACGATGGGCGAGCCCACCAGGGTCATCGTCGGCGGCATACCCAAGGTCGAGGGCTCGACCATGATGGAGAAGAAGGAGTACTTCCGCGAGCACTACGACGAGCTGCGCCGCGGCGTGCTCATGGAGCCCCGCGGCCACCGCGAGATGGTCGGCGCGGTCATCGTGCCGCCCTGTGCGAGCGAGGCAGACTTCGGCGTGTTCTTCATCGACGCCGGCGGCTACATAGACATGTGCGGCCACGGCAGCATTGGTGTCATAACGGCGGCCGTGGAGACGGGCATAGTCGAGGCGCGCGAGCCCGTGACCCACGTCGTGGCGGAGTGTCCCGTAGGCCTCATCCACGCGGACGTGGAGGTCGAAAACGGCAAGGCCAAGAGCGTGACCATCGTGAACGTGGACGCCTTCGTGTACCGCTCCGACGTGGAGGCCGAGGTCCCGGGTCTGGGGCATGTCAAGTTCGACATCGCCTATGGCGGCAACTTCGCCATACTGGTCCACCAGTCCTGGTTCGGCGCGGACATCTGCCCTGAGAACCTGCCCGTACTCATCGAGAAGGCGACCATCCTCAACGACTGGGTCAATGAGAACATGGAGGTGCAGCACCCGCTGTTCCCCGAGGTCCACGGCGCGGCAATGGTAGAGGTCTGGGGCCCTGCGAAGAGCCCGGATGCGGACTATCAGAACGTCGTCATCTTCGACGGCTCCGTCGACCGCTCGCCCTGCGGCGTGGGCACGAGCTGCAAGATGGCCATCCTCGTCAGCCGCGGCGAGCTCGCCATAGGCGACACCTTCATCTACGAGTCGGTCATCTGCACAAAGTTCAAGGGCGTGCCGCTGAGGAAAAGCAAGGTCGGCGACTATGACGCCATCGTGCCGCAGATAAGCGCCTCGGCATATATCACCGGCTTCAACCACCTGGTGTTCGACGACGAGGACCCGGTCAAATACGGCTTTAGAATTTGAGGGGAGAAAAAATGGAAAAGAAAAAAGTCAACACAAGGGCCGCAGTATGCGCCTTCTGCATAGCGGCGGCCTCCAACTTCGGTTTCTCTATTGTTTACGCCTATACCCAGTACTACGTGGGCATACAGACGGCTACGGGCTTCACCAACACGCAGCTCGGCCTGCTGCTCACCGTGCTCGGCATAGCCTCCACCATCCTGTACCTGCCCGGCGGCTTCATAGCGGACAAGTTTGACCCGCTCAAGCTGATGACCATCGGCCTCATCGGCGCCGGCGCCGTGGGCTTCTTCATTGCCCAGTTCCCGAGCTACCCCATAATGCTCGCGCTCTACGTCATCTGGCCCGTGTTTGCCATCCTCATCGCCTGGAACCCGCAGATCAAGGTCCTGCGCCTCATCAGTGAGGACGACGAGCAGGCCAAGATCCAGACCATCCGCGCCTACGGCCGCACGCTGCCCATCCTCATAATCAGCTTCGTCGGCAGCGGCCTGCTCGCCCGTATGCAGGAGGCCGAGGCCCTGAAGTTCACCCTCTACCTCTACGGCGCCTGCGCCATCATCTGCGCCATCATCGCCGCCGTGACCTACAAGCCCGTACAGTCCCAGCTTGCCGCCGCCGGCGAGAAGAGCATCAACCTAAAGGAGTACGGCCAGGTCCTTAAGATGCCCGAAGTCTGGGCCATCGGCCTCATCGGCTTCTGCACCTACATAGCCAGCACCGGCGTGACCTATCTCCAGCCCTTCCTGGCCAGCATCTACAGTCTCGACGCATCCACCTCCTCCATCTACGCCATAATCGCCAAGAACTGCGCGCTGGTCGCGGCGCCCATCATGACCTGGATCGCCACCAAGAAGAAGGTCCCCGTCACCAAGGTGCTCGGGCTGAGCCTGCTCATCGCGGCCGTCTGCTTCGTGCTCTTCATCATCTTCCCGCAGAACGCGAATCTGCTGGTGCTCGCCATCGTGCTCTACATGGCCGCGGCCCTCTGCATCATGGCCACCTGGGCCATGCAGTTCACCCCCGTGTCCGAGGTGGGCATCCCCATGGCCGTCACCGGCAGCGCCATCGGCGTCATCTCCATGTTCAGCTTCGTGAGCGACATCTTCTACTCCACCGTCTGCGGCTTCTTCATCGACAACTACGCCCTCAACGGTTACAAGTGGATCTTCGGCATGACCACGGTGCTGCTCATCATCGGCGCCCTCGCCGCCTTCTACATCGTCAGGAAAATCAAGGCCAAGGCCCAGGCCTGACGCCAAATCACGTCCCCGCGGACCCGAAAGGGCCCGCGGGGGACAGCAGACACAGCTTTCTTTGACAGCTCTTGGGGAAAGACTGTGAATAATTTTCGGCTATTTATAGCAAAAACTGATATTTAATCCGACATTGATAAGAAATTGCTAATTAATTCTCGGGAAAGGCAGGGAAAAAAGCATGGAGAACGCAAAGGAAAGCAAGGCACAAGTCGATTACGGTAAGCGCATAACCGACGACTACGAATGCAAAAAGGACTGCAGGAACTGTCCCTTTCCCGGAGCGAAATGCTACCAAACGAAGTATGACCACTATAACACCGGTCTGCTAATACACAAACAGTGAGGAAGTTAATATGGAATCCAAGATTTTGAACGATTTTTGCTTCCATAAGCCCAAGACCCTGGACGAGGCGCTTGTGCTCATCGACAAGTACCAGGAAAACGGACTGCTCATGGAAGGCGGCTCGGAGGTAATTCCGAACATGAAGGCCCTGGTCGTGACGCCGGACCACATCATCTCCCTCAAGCACATCCCCGAGTTTCTCTATCTGCGCTACACGCCGGGCGAGGGACTGCACATCGGACCGAGCACGACGCTGACCAAGATAGAGTATAACCCCGACGTGCAGAGGGTCTACCCCTCGCTCTATCAGGGCATCCACGGCATGTCGAACACGGCAATACACAACATCAGCACCGTGACGGGCAACATCTGCTACGCGGTGCCCTCGGCGGACACGGCGGCCCCGCTGCTGACGCTCGAGGCGGTGCTCTCCGTCAAGTCCGTGGACGGCGAGCGCAAGGTGCCCATCGGCGAGCTCTTTGCCGGCGTGCGCCGCACCACGCTCAAGAAGAACGAGATAGTCACCGACATCTTCGTCCCGGAGCCGGACCCGAAGGCGGTCATGGCCTACTACAAGAATCCCTGCCGCAAGGCGCTGGACCTCGCGATAGCGGGCGTCGCAACCTACGTCGTCATGGACGGGGACGTCTGCAGCGACGTGCGCATAGCGATGAGCGCCGTGGCCGTGGTACCGAAGCGCGCCTTTGAGGCCGAGGCCATGCTCAAGGGCAAGGTGCTCACCGAGGAGCTCATAAACGCTGCCGCCGAGCACGCCGCGCTGCACGAGTGCTCGCCCATCAGCGACATCCGCGCCTCCGCCGACTACCGCAGGGAGCTCGTGCGCCTCTCCGTGCGCGACGGGGTCATGCTCGCACTAAAGAAGTAAGGAGAACAAGCCATGACTGAGATAGTAACACTGCATGTAAACGGCACGGACCACACCCTGGCCCTGGACACCAGGACCACGCTGCTGGACGCGCTGCGCGACCATCTGGGCCTCAAGGGCGTCAAGAAGGGCTGCGACGAGGGCGAGTGCGGCGCCTGCACCGTGCTCATGGACGGCAACGCCGTCGTCTCCTGCACCTACCTCGCAGTGGACGCCGAGGGCCACGACATAATCACCATCGAGGGCCTCGCCAAGGACGGCGTGCTGCACCCGATGCAGAGGGCCTTTGTGGAGTGCTTTGCGGTACAGTGCGGCTTCTGCACGCCGGGTATGATCCTGGCCGCGGTGGCGCTGCTCAACCACAACCCGGACCCCACCGAGGACGAGATACGCGACGTGCTGCGCGGCAACATCTGCCGCTGCACCGGCTACACAAAGATAATCGACGCCGTCATGCAGGCCAAGAAGATGATAAACGGCGGCAAGACCGGCGTGAGAGAGCACAAAAACGAAGACGATCCCTACGTCCACGTGGACATGGCCGCCTGCGGCGGGAGCGCCGAGAACAGCAAGGAGGCAAACTGACATGGCTGAGTACTACTCCATCGGGAAGGGCGAGATACGCCAGGACGCCCTGCTCAAGGTGACCGGGCAGGCGGAATACACCACCGACATCCACCCCCGCGGCATGGTGTACGGCAAGATACTGGGCAGCCCCATCGCCCACGGCATAATCAAAAGCATAGACACCTCCGAGGCCGAAAAGCTGCCCGGAGTCGTCTGCGTGGTCACGGGCGAGGACGGTCCCGACCACCCCACCATCGGCGGCTATCTCACCGACCGCTACATCATGAACCGCGTGGGCCAGAAGGTCCGCTACGTCGGCGATTTCGTCGCCGCCGTCGCCGCCACGGACGAGCAGACCGCCGAGGCCGCCTGCAAGCTCATAAAGGTCGAGTACGAGCCGCTGCCCTACGTCCTGGACGCCGAGGAGGCCTTCCGCGAGGACTGCCCCGCCGTCGTGCACGAGGACGTCCAGTCCTACAAGCGCCTCGATTTGCACGGCGTGGCCCACTGCATGGACAAAAAGCACCCCAACCAGGCCATACGCCGCAAGGTCCGCCACAGCGAGAGCTTCGATCTCGACCCCGACAGCTTTGAGAGCGGCGACGCCTTCGACGCGGCCTTTGAGGAGAAGTTCAACGAGGAGTTTGAAAAGGCCTACCTCAAGCTGCCCACCCAGCGCTACGAGTTCCCGCGCGTGAGCCACTGCTTCATGGAGCCCCACGTCAGCGTGGTCGTCCCGCTGGTGGACGGCGGCATCGAGCTCTGGTCCAGCGAGCAGGGCGGCCGCCTCATCAAGAACAGCATGTCCTCCGCCTTCGGCCTCAAGCCCTCGGACTTCCACGTCCACGTCCCCTTCATGGGCGACGGCTTCGGCGGCAAGGACGACAGCCCCTGCACCGGCCCGGCCATCATGCTGGCACTCAAGTGCAAGCGCCCCGTCAAGATAGTCCAGACCCGCGAGGAGGTCTTCTCCAACGGCCAGCCCCGCCCCTCCGCCGTCATCTACGTCACCGACGGCTACAACAAGGACGGCACCCTCGCCGCCCGCCGCGTCAAGGCCTTTGTGAACTGCGGCGCCTACACCACCTCCGCGCTGGTCATGCTCGACCACAGCGTCTACGGCGTTTCCGGCAACTACCGCAACCCGAACCTCATGGTCGACGCCTACGGCATCTACACCAACACCCAGTTCAACGGCCCCTACCGCGCCCTGGGCTGCGAGCTCCTCGTCTACGCCATCGAGCGCAACCTCGACATGGCCGCCGAGAGGCTGGGCATCGACAAGTACGAGATCCGCCGCCGCAACGTTCTGCACCTCGGCGACGTCGACGGCCACGGCCAGGTCGTGACCAGCAACGGCAGCGCCGAAGCGCTCGAGGCCGCGGCCGAGTACATCAAGTTCAACGAGCCCGCGCGCCCGCCCGAGGGTCCTTGGCGCTTCGGCAAGGGCCTGGCGCTCGGCAACAAGTTCACCGCCTACGGCCACACCGGCACCGAGGCCAACGTCATAATCCAGCACGACGACACCATCGAGGTCCACGTCTCCCACGTCGAGATGGGCCAGGGCTCCATGACCGTGGACTGCCAGCATGTCGCGGAGTTCTTCAAGGTGCCGATGAGCAGCATCCGCATCCGCAACGAGAACAGCGACTTCATGCCCTATGACGAGGGCACCTACTGCTCCCGCGGCACCTACATAAACGGCAACGCCATCATCCTGGCCTGCCAGGACGCCAAGCGCCAGATACTCGAGCGTGCGTCCACCCGCATGGGCGTGGACAAGGACGGTCTCGAGACCGAGGGCTACAAGATCTACGAGAAGGCGAATCTGGAGCACTTCATCTACTTCCACGACCTCTACGAGGGCGGCGGCTGGGCTCCGGAGGGCAAGCTGGTCGGCAAGGGCGTGTTCATGCCCGAGCAGGCGCTCAACAACCCGCGCAACGCCCAGGGCAACCCCGTGCTGTTCTACTCCATCGGCGGCTGGGGCATGGAGGTCGGCGTGAACGTCGAGACCGGCGAGGTCAAGCTGATGCAGGCCGGCGGCTTCTACGACGCGGGCCGCGTGCTCAACCGCAAGACCTGCGAGGGCCAGATCGAGGGCGCGCTCTCCATGGGCCTGGGCCAGGCCGTGTTCGAGGAGATCATGATAAACGACCAGGGCAAGGTCATAAACGGCAACTACCGCGACTACAAGGTCCCCACCTTCATGGACAACCCGAACAACGAGCACGTCAAGGTCGACTTCGTGGGCGAGCCCTTCGCCACCGGACCCAACGGCGCCAAGGGCATAGGCGAGGTCGCCATGATCCCCGTCATGGCGGCTGTGGCCAACGCGATAAACGCCGCCGCCGGCGCCGAGATACACAACATCCCCATGACGCGCGAGCGCGTGCTCCAGGCATTGCGCGACAAGGAAGCGGCCGACAAGAAGTGAGGCCGGAATCCAATTTTGATGAGGAGAATAGGAATGGAAAACAGATCTGATTTTCTCGTTCTCGGCGGCGGCATGATAGGCTCCTCGGTCGCCTATTACCTGAGCCGCGCGGGCGCGGCCGTCACCGTGCTCGAGCGCGGCGACACGGCCTTCGGCACCGCCGGCGCTTCCGGCGGACTGGTGAACTGGATAACCTGCGCCGAGTCCCAGATGGAGCTCTTCATGCGCAGCCAGGACATGCTCGAGCACCTGCCCGAGGAGCTGGACGCCGACTTCGAGCTCAACTACAACAGCTACAACATGCAGATCATCTCCAACGAGATAGAGTGGGAGGCCTCGGCCCAGCTGGTGAAGGACTTCAAGCTCCCCGGCTTTGAGGCCCACCTCATCGACAGCCGCGAATCCCACGAGCTGGAGCCCTCCGTCACGGACGACATGCTCGGCTCCATCTACGTCCCGCGCGTGCACTATCTCAACCCCATAAAGTTCGCCCTGGCCTTCCGCAACGCGGCTACGCGCCTCGGCGCGCGCTTTGTGAACGCCTCGCCCGTCACGGAACTCATCTTCGACGGCGGCCGCGTCACCGGCGCACGGACGGCGAAGGCCGACTTCTACGCCGGAACGGTTATAAACTGCACCGGCGTCTGGTCCGAGACCGTGTGCAAGATGGCAGGAGTGAAGGGCCCCATCCACCCGATAAGGGGCGAATTCGCCATCACGGAGCCTACAAAGCACTTCTGCAACACCACGATAAGCAGCGCCCAGTACCAGACCATAGTCCAGCACCCCGAGCTCTTCCCGCCCAGCGCGATAAAGTACAACCTCGGCTTCTCGGTCGAGCAGACCAGCACCGGCGCCTGCATAATCCACGGCACGCGCGAGATGGACTCCGGCCTTGACAACAGCGTCATCCCCGAGGTCATAGAGCTGCTGGTGCAGACGGCCTGCAAGTTCATACCGCGCCTCGGCAAGCTCAAGATAATGCGCACCTACGCGGGCGTCCGCCCGGGCACGCCGGACGGCGACCCGTACATCGGCCTGGTGGAGTCCGTGCCGGGCTTCTGCCAGTGCACGGGCCACGGCGGCGAGGGCATAGCCCTTGCCCCGGCGACCGGCGAGGCCGTGGCGGAGCTGCTCACGCGCGGATGCACGGAGCACTGCGACATCGGACGTTTCTCCCCGATGCGCCTCTACGGCGAAAACTGAGAAAGGAAGGGCGAGAATATGAGCGATTCCATGCGAGTTGCCGAGCATCCCATCCTCGGGACGGACGCCGGCAGCAAGACGATCACGATATACTACGAGGACCGGCCCATCGCCGCCCGCGAGGGCGAGCCCATCGCCGCCGCGCTGGCCGCCGCCGGAATCCGGGTACACCGCACTACCGAAAAGACCCATGAGCCGCGCGGCGTCTACTGCGCCATGGGCCGCTGCACCGACTGCATGATGATAGTCGACGGCGAGCCCAATGTCCGCACCTGCATAACTCCCGTGAGGGACGGCATGCGCGTCCAGGTGCAGCACGGCCTGCAATAAGGGGGAACGTCAGATGAAGACCATCGAAAGAGAGATAGTTGTTATAGGTGCCGGACCCGCCGGACTCTGCGCCGCCATCGAGGCGGCCCGGGCCGGGGCCCAGGTCATGCTCGTGGACGAGAATTCCCGCCCGGGCGGCCAGCTCTTCAAGCAGATACACAAGTTCTTCGGCTCGGCCGAGCACATGGCGGGCACCCGCGGCTATGAGATAGCCGACTCCCTGGTCCGCCAGGCGAAGGATGCGGGCGTGGAGCTCTGGCCCGACACCGTCGCCTACGGCATATTCAAGGAGGGCGTCGGCCTGGTCCGCGGCGAGCAGGGCTATATCGTCAAGGCCGGGAGGATAGTCGTCGCCGCCGGCGGCAGCGAGGACCCGGTCGCCTTCCCGGGCAGCACTCTGCCCGGCGTGATAACCGCGGGCGCGGCCCAGACCCTGGTGAACGTCCACCGCGTCCTGCCCGGCAGGCGCGTGGTGGTGCTCGGCAGCGGCAACGTGGGCCTCATCGTGGCCTACCAGCTGCTGCAGGCGGGCGCTGAGGTCGCCGCCGTCGTGGAGCGCGCGGAGCGCATCGGCGGCTACGGCGTGCACGCGGCCAAGATACGCCGCGCGGGCGTGCCGATCCTCACGGGCCGCACCGTAGTGGCCGCGGAGGGCGCCGAGAGCCTCGAGCGCCTGCGCATCGCCGCCGTCGCTGCGGACGGCAGCGTCGTTCCCGGCAGCGAGGAGAGCATCGAGGCGGATAGCCTCTGCCTTGCGGTGGGCATGTCCCCGCTCACCGAGCTGCTCTGGCAGGCGGGTGCGGGCTTCGACTACATAGCGGAGCTCGGCGGCTTTGTGCCGCTGCATGACAGCCGCATGGAGACCACCGTCCCCGGCCTCTACGTTGCCGGCGACGTCACCGGCGTCGAGGAGGCGCCCATAGCCATGGAGGAGGGCCGCCTGGCCGGCATCTCCGCCGCCGAGGCTGCGGGCCGCCTTGAGAGCGCCGCCGCGGAGAATCTCAGGGCCCACGCTATCGAGCGCATCTCTCAGCTTGAGAGCGGTGCGGGCGAGAGCCGCAAGCTGGCCCGGCACAAGCAGCTCAACGACATGCAGCGCTCATGCTGCGGAAAGGAGTGCTGAAAGATGAAGGAAGGCATAGCCTATACGGGCATCCCCAGCGCCGCCGAGCTTGAATCCTGCGCCGGCATCCCTACGAGGGAGCGCATGGCAAAGGGCCCCGTGGCAGTCATAGAGTGCATAGAGTGCATCCCCTGCAACCCCTGCGAGCTGGCCTGCCCCACGGGCGCCATCAGCCTCGGCGGGAGCATATCCAACACGCCGAAGCTCGACGGCGACAAGTGCATCGGCTGCGGCAAGTGCATCGCACGCTGCCCCGGCCAGGCGATAAGCGTGTTGAACCTGGCGTACAGCGCCTCCGAGGCCACGCTCGATTTCCCCTACGAGTTCCTGCCTCTGCCCGCGGAGGGCGATACCGTCCGCGCCGTGAACAGGGCGGGCGCGCCGGTCTGCGAGGCCGCCGTGCTCTCCGTGCGCAGGCCGAAGGAGAACGACGGCACCTGCGTCATCCGCATCGCCTTCCCCGCCGAGTACGCGGGCGAGGTGAAGTCCATAGAGCGCCTTGAAAGGGGGGTGTGAGCATGGACAAGAGCACCGTCATCTGCCGCTGCCAGGAGATAACCTACGGCGAGGTCCTCGAGGCCATACGCGAGGGCGCCGTGACCGTGGCGGGCGTCAAAAAGCGCGTAGGCTCGGGCATGGGCCTCTGCCAGGGCAAGTACTGCGAAAAGCTGGTGGCCCGCATAATCTCCGAGGAGACGGGCCTCCCGCTCGAAGAGATATTGCCGGACACCCGGAGAGCGCCCACGCGGCCCATTGACGCCAAGGTCTACCTGAACGGCTGAGCCCCAAAGCATATAGCGGCCGTTCACAGGCAACGGCCGCTATTCTTCTTGAAATGAGATTAATGCTGAGATATAATCTGTATAATATAAGGAAAACAATATGAAAAAGAAGCATTGGGACAGCAGTATGAGACTAGACAGAATTGAGACCTTCTGCGCTGTGGCCCGGCACATGAGCTTTTCGAAGGCCGCCGAGGAATTCCACGTCGCGCAGTCCGCAATAAGCCAGCAGATAAAGTCACTGGAGGACGAACTGGGCTTTCCGCTCTTCGTCCGCAGCACGAGGCGGGTGTCCTTCACGGACGCCGGCCAGAGCTTCTACGTCGATTGCGTGCGTCTGCTCGCGGGCTTTGACGAGGCCGTGAGCCGCGCCACCTCCACCCTCGCGGGGAAAAAGACTTATCTCACCATAGGCATAGAGGGCATCATGCAGCTCAAAACCAAGGCGGAGGTCCTCAAGAAGTTCTCGACGCTCTGTCCCGATGTGATCATACAGCCGGTTCAGATAGACAGGGACAAGAAGTACGAGGACCTGCTCACTGGCAAATTCGACCTCGCCTTCGACATACCGCAGTACTATACGCTGAACCAGCGCATAAGGAAATGCGGTGTCGTGAAAAATGAGCACTGCCTGATGGTGTGCAAGGACCACCCCCTCGCCGGCCGCGAGAGCGCGAGCAAGCAGGAGCTGGCCGAGTATGTCACCTTCTGGGGCGGCATCCCGCAGGTCGAGGACTACGTCATAAAGAAATACATGGACTATTTCCGCGTCTCGGGCATAGAGCCGCAGAATGTCATCTGCGTGCCCGAGCAGGACGTGGCGACCTTCATGGTGTCCATAAACCTGGGCGGCAACATCGTCCCCTGCTCGGAGCGGGACTCCTGGAACCCGGAGCGCTATTCCTTCGTGAGCCTTGCCGAGCCGCTGGTGCTCGAATCCGCCTGGCTGTATTCGTCGGACAATCCCAACCCGGCGCTCGCCAAGTTTGTGGAGATGACGGGCGGGGGAGTTTAAGGAGAGACTTCAATGACAGATAAATTTGGAGCGGGCCGCCTGGAGGGGGCTTCGGCCTTCTGCGGCGTGCTGACCTCCGGTGGGGAGCTGGAGCGGGAGGCCGAGGCCTGCCGCCGCTGCGCCGCCCTGGCTTTCGGCAGGGAGCTGAGAGCTAAGGACGTGCCCGCCTTCGGACTGGCGAACTTCAAAGACTGCGACGCCGCCGCCGCGGCGGAGCGCGGCCTCAGCTGCGTGCTCCTCAGCAGCGGGAGAAGGACGGGCGAGGGGACGACGGCCTATACAGAGCCCTGCTTCCTGCCCAGGGAGCACCCCCTGGCCTCGGGAGCGCGCCGTGTGCTGGTGTACGCTGAGGGCGTGGGCTGGCTGGAGGCCGGGGATCTGCCCCCCGTGGAGAGCCTCAGCGGCGGCGCCGCGCCGGAGGGGGAGGACGGGTGCGACAACTCCATAGACGTCCACCCCTATTATATCCGCTTTTCCGGCGACTCCGGCGGCTGGCTGGACATCGTGACCCGGGAGCGCATGGGCGAGGGCGTCGTGACGATGCCCGTCTCGGTGAAGGCCATGCACAACTGGGCGAGCCACGCCGTCAGGTTCGACCCCGAGGTATTCTTCGCAAGACTGATAAAATAAAAAGAGCCCGGCCCGCGGTAATTGCCGCGGGCCGGGTTTTTCATTTGAGCTTGCCGTAGGTCTCGTCGTCCACGGGCTCGAGCCACTCGCTGGAGCCGGAGACGCCGGGCACCTCCACGGCGAGGTGGGAGAACCAGCTGTCGCTCGACGCGCCGTGCCAGTGCTTGACGCCGACGGGGATGTTGACCACGTCGCCGGGATGCAGCTCGCGCGCGGGCTCGCCCCAGGCCTGGTACCAGCCCCGGCCGTTTATGCAGATGAGTATCTGCCCGCCGCCGCTCTCGGCGCGGTGGATGTGCCAGTTGTTCCGGCAGCCGGGCTCGAAGGTCACGTTGAAGATGCCCACCTGGCTGGTCGAGACCGGCGCAAGGTAGCTCTGCCCAATGAAGTACTGCGCAAACGCATCGTTCGGCGCGCCGATGGGGAAGATCATGCCGCGCGCGTGCTCGGACATGGCGTCCGCGCCGCTCTCCGCCTCGGCCCAGACCTCCTTGGCCATGCGGAAGGCCGCCCAGGCCTTGGGCCAGCCCGCGTAGAAGGCCGCGTGCGTGAGGATCTCGGCTATCTCCGTGCGGGTGATGCCGTTTTTCTTCGCGCTCTCGAGGTGGAAGCGGAAGGAGGAGTCCACAAGCCCCTGCGCCATCAGCGCCGTGACCGTCACGAGGGAGCGGTCGCGCAGCGAGAGCTTGTCCTCCCGGCTCCAGACCTCGCCAAAGAGCACGTCGTCGTTGAGTTCGGCGAATTTAGGCGCGAAATCCCCCAGGGAATCGCGGCCCGCCGTCTGTTTGACTGCCATTTTATTGCCTCCTTTTCATTTGATGCCCGCGCCGAGCCGCCGGGCCTCGTCCAGCGCGGGACTGCCTGCGGCGCGCTCGGCCTCGTTGAAGCCCCCGGCAAAGGCCGTACCGGCCAGATGAGAGCGCTCGAAGCACTCGATCCAGCCCTCAATGCCGGCCTTGGCGCGGGAAAACACCGCCTCGCCCTCCTCGGCCGCCGCGGCGAAAAAGTAGATGTCCGTAAAGGCGTAATCGGAGTCGAAAAGCGAGTTCGAGCGGTCCAGCAGCGTCTTGAGCTGGCCGGACATCTCGTAGTAGTAGATGGGCGTCGCAAAGGCGATGACGTCCGCGTCGTGCATCGCCGCCGTTATCTCGGGCGCGTCGTCAGCGATAACGCAGCGGCCGGTCTTGAGACAGGCAAAGCAGCCGCGGCAGAAGGCCATTTCCTTGCCGCGAAGGCTTATCTTCCGCACGTCGTGCCCGGCAGAGCGCGCGCCCTTGGCAAAGGCGTCGGCCAGAGCCTCGGAATTGCTGTTTTCGCGAAAACTCGCGGAGATGATGAGGATGTTTTTGCCCATAAATGCGCTCCTTTCGGTACTTTTGATATAAGTATAGGTCTGGCAAGAAAAAATAGCAAATGCTTATTAAGAATGGCTGTGTATAGTTGAAACCTATGCGTCAAACTGATAAACTGTGTACGGAGGCGATGACTATGGAGCTGAGAGTGCTGCAATACTTTCTAGCAGTGGCGCGGGAGCAGAGCATATCGGGCGCGGCGGAGTCGCTGCACCTCTCGCAGCCGACGCTCTCGACGCAGCTAAAGGCGCTGGAGGAGGAGCTGGGCAAGCGGCTGCTGATACGCGGCACGCACGGCTCCCGGCGCGTGACGCTGACCGAGGAGGGCATGATACTGCGCAAGCGCGCGGAGGAGATACTCGAACTGGTGCGCAAGGCCGAGAACGAGGTCTCGCTCTCGGACGCGGCGGTCGCGGGCGAGGTGCACATAGGCGCGGGGGAGACGCAGTCGCTGCGCCTGCTGGCGAAGGCTGCGGGCTCGCTCAAGGCGCGCTGCCCGGACGTACACTACAACATCTCGAGCGGGAACGCGGCCTTTGTGACGGAGCAGCTGGACCGGGGCCTCATAGACTTCGGGCTCATCTTCGGCTCCGTGGACTCTGCGAAGTACGAGGCGCTGACCCTGCCCGGCCGGGACGTCTGGGGCGTGCTGATGCGCAGGGACGATCCGCTTGCGGCCAAGGAGAGCGTGAGCCCGGAGGACCTATGGGACAAGCCGCTTATAATCTCGGCCCAGAAGGACGGCAGCTGGCCGGTGTTCGCGTGGCTGAGGCGCGATCTGAGCCGATTGAACATCGTCGCGACCTACAACCTGGTCTTCAACGCCTCGATGCTGACGAGCGAGGGCCTGGGCTGCACGCTCTGCTTTGACCGCCTGGTTAGCACAGACGAGGGCAGCGAGCTGTGCTTCCGCCCGTTTTCGCCGCGCCTGGAGGCGGAGGCGGCGGTCATATGGAAGAAGTACCAGCCCCTGTCGCGTCCGGCCGCGCGCTTCCTGGAGGAGCTGCGCGCCGTACTCGAGCGTGAGCGGACGGAAGGGGGCGGCTGAGTTGGCCGGTAATGACAGCGCGAGGACCGGCCGGCTCGGCGTGATATGCGTCGACCGTATTGTGACGGAGGAGCTGGGCTGGATATTCCGCGAACAGCCCACGGCGGACTACGGCATCGACGCGCAGATAGAGATATGTGAGGGCGGCAGGCCGACGGGCAGATTGCTAGCGGTGCAGATAAAGAGCGGCTCGAGCTGGTTTGCCCGCGGGGACGCGGAGGGATTCACATACACAGGTTCGCTCAGACACCTCGACTATTGGCTGGAGCACTCCCTGCCCGTAATACTGGTGCTTTGTGACCCGGCGGAGTGCCGGGCATACTGGACGCCGGTGGAGCGCGGCCACGTCCGCCGCGGCGGCTCGTCATGGAGCATAAGGGTGCCGCGCGTCTCGGAGCTTTCGGCGCTCTCGGCGGAGGAACTGCGCCGCCTGGCGAGGCCGGGCAGGATGGACAGCGCGGCGGAGGTGAAGCTGCTGCGGAGCGAGGGCGGGGCGGAGCGGCTGCTCGGCGCTCTGGCCGAGGCGCGCTGTCTCGTGCGCGCGGCGTCTCCGTTTTTGGACGAGGCGATGCTCTGGGCGCTCAAGGCGCTCTCGGCGCGGGGCGTGGAACTGCGCCTGGTGACGCGCGGAGAGCAGCCGGAGCTGGAGCGCGAGCTGATGCTGCTCGGGCGGGAATCGCCCCGCTTTGAGCTGAGGCTCTGCCCGGATATGTACGAGAAACTCATCATCCTGGACGATGCCGTGGCCGTGTACGGTACGGCGAATCTGACGGCCGAGTCCTGGCGGCACGGCTGCGAGCGCATGGAAAGCCATGACTCCCCGGAGGCGGTAGCGCGCATAGCCGCCCGCTTTGAGCGGCGGTGGAAATGTTCGGAGCCGGTGTCAAACAGCTGAGGCAGCGGCATAGAATACTTCCGGGGAATATCCCCGGAAGGAGGCAGCACCAGATGGGTGTGACCAATTCCAACAAGGTGGCGGATACCGCTGCGATATGCTGCGGGGATTCGTTCCAGATGACACTCGCCCTGACCGCGGCGCCGGATATCGTGACCAATCCGACGGACATCGTGCTCGCGCTTGACTGCTCCGGCAGCATGAGCGGCGCGCCGCTGGCGGAGATGAAGCTCGGGGCGAAGACTTTTATAGACATCATATCGGAATCCACCGGCGGCTCTGGCTCGGGCGAGATAGGCTCGGGCAGCCGCATGGGCATAGTGAGTTTCTCGGCGAACGCAACTGTGTCGTCGCCGCTTGCTACCTCGGTATCGGACCTCAAGAACGCCATAAACGGCCTGACGGCCGGCGGCGGGACGAATCACGGCGGCGCCTTTGCTGCGTCGCAGGGGCTTTTCGAGCCCTCTTCGTCCAATGCGCGCGTCATCGTGATGTTCACGGACGGCGTGACGACCTCGGGCCCGGCGCCCGGGCCGATAGCGGCCGCCGCGCGCGCCGCGGGCACCATCATATACTGCATCGGGCTCATCGGCTCGGACGGCCTGGACGTCGCTGCGCTCAACAACTGGGCGACCGACCCGGACGTCTCACATGTTGCGGTGACGCCTGACGCGGCGGATCTGGAGGAGCTGTTTGCCGAGCTCGCGGCGAATATCTCCAAGCCCGGCGCCACGGACATCATGATAAAGGAAAAGCTGACAGACGATTTCGAGCTTGTGGACGTGGAGCCGCCCGCCAAGGGCACGGCGATAGTTACCGGAGTGCGCAGCTTGCACTGGAACATCGACTCGCTGGGCACAACCTCGAGCGAGAGCGCAGTGCTCCACTTCACGGTGCGCCACGTCGGAGACACTACGGGCGACATCCACGTGAACGACTCGATAGAGTATACGGACAATGAGCAGAACGTAGTCAAGTTCCCGGACCCCACGGTCTATGTGGACTGCGGCGAGGTGATATACCCCGAGCCCTGCCCGGAGCCGCGGGAGCTGAGCGCCGAATCCTGCAGCGAGAGCGTGACCTTCGACCTGGGCGAGCTGTCCATAGCTGCGCCGGGACGGATAGTGGAGCTGAACCTGACGCTCAAATCCGTGTGCCCGCACAAACGCGTGGCGCTGGCGATGCTGCTCACGGACGGCGAGGGCGGCGATTACCGCGCCCTCAAGACCTTCACCGTACCCTCTCACTGCGGCCCCGACTGCCGCGATGTGCGCGTGGAGGGCATCCGCTTTGTGGTGCCGGACACAGGCTGTCACTGCATCGGGCGCAGACTCTACGCGCAGATGATGGCAAACTATATGGATACCGATTTCGAGTGCTGAAAGGCTGAAAAGGGCGGGACCCCGTGCGGGCCCCGCCCTTGTTTTTAATTTTATGTCAACCATCCTTGCGCGTCTGCGGCGCGGTGGGGAAGTCGAGTATCTTCCTTATGAACAGCGCATAGACCACGACGCTCGCTATGGGACCGAGGATGTCGGAGACGGGCTCTGCCCAGAACGCGGCGCGCGCGCCGAAGGCGGCAGGCAGCCAGAACAGCGCGGCGAAGTACACGAGCTTCCGGAAGGCGGAGAGCGGCAGCGCGAGCTTGACCTGGGCCATGCCGGTGAAGCCGTCGACTATGGCGTACTGCACGCCGAGGGGGATGACCGCGAGGGTGCAGACTTTGATGGCCGAGAGCGCCTCGGCGGCGAGGTCAGCCTCGGTTGTGAAGAGCCGCACGAAAAGTCCTCCGCCGAGCCGCGCGAGCGCGAACATTATGGCCGTGTAGCCCACGCAGAGCAGCGTGATGTGCTTTTGCGCCTCGAGAATGCGGTCGCGCCTGTGTGCGCCGTAGTTGAAGGCGAGTATGGTCTGCGTGCCGCCCGAGATGCCGCCGAGCGGCATGGTGACCACCAGCATGAAGCTCTGCGCGATGGTGGCGCAGGTGATGAGCCGGTCGCCGAGCTCGGGTCCGCCGTAGCTTTGCAGTACGGCGTTCATGGAGATTATCATGATGCTGTCCACGAAGATGATGAGGAAGGGCGAGATGCCGGTGACGAGTATGCGGCCGACGAGCTTGAGGCTGTACCGCCCGAAGCCTATGCGCACCGGCACGGTCTTGCCGAAGAGGACGCAGAGCACATAGATGCAGCTCGCGAGCTGAGAGAGCACGGTGGCAATGGCCGCCCCGGCCACGCCCATGTCGAAGACGAAGATGAAGAGCGGATCGAGCACGATGTTGAGCACCGCGCCGAGCACGACGGAGAACATGCCCTTTTTGGCAAAGCCCTGGCTGATGATGAACTGGTTCATGCCCAGGGAGAGAAGGTTGAAGGCCGTCCCGCAGAGGTAGATGGAGAAGTACTCCTCGGCGTAGGGGTAGGTGGATTCGCTGGCGCCGAAGAACATGAGCATCGGCCGCTGCAGCGGGAACACCGCGGCGGTGAGCACTACGGCGCAGATGCAGAGGATGAGGAAGCTGTTGGAGAGTATGCGCCGTGCCTCGTCCGTCTTGCCAGCGCCCATGTTGATGCTCATGAGCGGCGCGCCGCCGACGCCGACGAGAAAGGCGAAGGCCCCGAGCATGGTGACAACAGGCCCGCATACGCCGACGCCCGCCAACGCGGTCTCGCCGGTGACGGGGATGTTGCTTATGTATATCCTGTCCACGATGGAGTAGAGCACGCTGACAAACTGCGCCAGCATGCTGGGAATGGCGATGCGCCATACGAGCGGGCGCACAGGGTCGCTGCCGAGGTTGTTCTGCCTTCTCAAATCTACCGCCCCCAGAGAGTTTTCCGCCGACCGGCAAGGCACATTATAATATAACTTTCCGCCTTTGCAAGAGTCTTGACAAAAAAGAGCGGGGACCGCCGAAAAGCGGTCCCCGCCGTGCTCATTTTCAGCCCTCCGCGGGGCCTATGCGGAACTTTACGTTCAGCCGCCGGAGCAGCTCCGAGAGCGGCAGAATCAGTGTGCCCGCGGCAAGGTTGCCCACGGCCTGAACGACGTCCCAGGGCAGGCCGGCGATGATCCAGGTGATCATTCCCTCCAAATTATAGCCGTACATCAGCGCCTGCAGCGGGGCGTAGAGCGTGCCGAAGGCCATACCGTGCAGCGAGCATACCAGCGGATAGACGATGGCCGCCCACTTCTTCGGCATGTTCCGCGGCAGCAGCATAGTCACGCCCCATAGCACCGTCCATATATAAAGGTAGGGCAGCCACCATGAGGCGAAGCCCGCGTAGACGCCGTTGAGCAGGACGTAGATGTAGATGGGGTAGAGCGCCCGGCGCCGGTAGACCACGGTGAGCAGCATGGTGAACATGCCCAGGAGATGTATGTTCGGCGCAGCCTCCATCACTATCTTGGAGGTCAGCATCAGGACGCCGAACATGGCGTACACCGCCATCTCCCGGACGCTTATTGCGTGCTTACGCTTTTTTTCAGGCAGCGGTGCAGACAATCTCGTACTGCTCGCCGTCGGCGATCTCGGTGGTGTCCACGCCGGTCATCAGGTACTCGCCGGACTTGTAGAAGGCCCAGTAGAACCCGTCGGCGTCGTAGTCGACAGTCATGCCGTTGACAGCCGTGACGTAGAGGCCGTACTCGCTCTCTTCGCCGGCGACGAGGCCGTTCTCCTCGAGCGCCTGCCTGAGCGTGGTGCCGTCCGTGTGGATGGTGAAGGTCACGGTCTTTTCCTCTGCGGTGACCTCGACGGTGATGGTGGTCGCGCCCTCGCCGAGCTCGGTGTCCTCGGTGTAGGCGGCGTCGGCCCAGAGGCCCTCGGCCTTGGCACCGCAGGCGGCAAGGCTGAGCATGAGCGCGAGCACAAGCGCAAGCGCGGCGGATCTCCTGATGGTTCTGGTCATTTTCACATACCTCTTTTCAGAAATGTGCCCCTCAAAAAAGCAAAGCGCCCCACTCCCGAAGGAGCGGAGCGCGGCTGCACGGCGCGCCGCCTGATGCCGCGGCGCGCTGCTGCCCCTATCCCCCCTTACCCGGGAACGGTCTGCATCACACGAAGCGACGGGCATTCCGGCTCGCGCCCGCGGGCGCACACGGCAATGGCTGTTGCGGCGGATTCGCACCGCCTTCCCCCGACTCCTCCCGCCGGGTCAGGCCCGGCGCTCAGACGTGCCGAAAGGCACGGGATCGCGTTTATTTCAAGTGCTGCTATACTTTACAGCATTTCCCCGTCTGCGTCAAGCGAATATGAAAGGCCCGCCCCAAACGGGGCGGGCCGTACTTTTAGAAGATGTCGTCGAGTACCTTGTCCGGGGCGTGCTCGAGCTCGGAGGGGTTCTTGAGGTAGTACTTGAGGTGCTTGAAGGCGGCGGCGTAGTAGGCGCCGTCCACTATGCGCTCGTCGCAGACTATCTTGTAGTCCACATACTTGTGCTCCACGGCCCGGCCATGGCGGTCGAGCTCCACCACGCGCCGTTTTGCGCCGAAGGCCAGGAACACCGGCAGGTTGCCGAAATTGTAGAGGTGGTGGTAGATGGGCGGGATGCCGAGGGAGCCGAGGTCGGTGACTATCATCGAGCCATGGAAGGGGCTCACGCGCAGCAGGGACATGGGGATGAGGTCGAAGTAGTCGAGAACCTTGAGCAGCCAGACGGCGAACTTGAGGATGAGCCGCGGCATCTTCATGAGCACGCCGGCGACCTTCTCCGTGCCGCTGTCGTCGGAGGCGCGTATCTCCTCCACGGCTTCGTTCATCTTGCGGTAGACGTCATATATGGTGTCCGTTGGCTCGAAGACGACCTTGGCACAGGTCTCCTCGGACTCGGTGGTGATGCCGCGCTTGACCATCATGTTGATGAGTATCTCGTTGCGGGCGTATACCCTCTGGCCCGAGACGAAGCGGTTGAGTCCGGGCAGCTGGGATACGACGCGTATGTACGCCGCGATGAAAAGGTGCAGCATACCGAGGCCCTTGTAGCCCTCCTGACGCTTTGCGCGGAGCCAGCGGTCAGTCTCCGAGATCTCGACCGAGCCGGCAAACTGGTTGCAGGCGTCGTTGCGGTCTATCATGATGTAGGACTCGAACTGATTGAGCGCTGGGAGCGTGCGCAGACGGCGGCCCTCCTTGCGATCGCCGAAGCGGCGGCGGTAGCTTTGTTCACTCATGGGCTTCAAACCTCCGGAACGGATAAATTTGTCTCAAGGATTTTACATTATAATACGTTTTATCTCGCAAATCAAGTCCGAACGGCGCGAAGCCTGTTTAATTCTTCACATTCGTGAAGATTGACAAAATATTGACGTTTCTTATGGGGGTGGGATTGTAGTTAATTAATCAAGCAATATGTGCAAATGCGCTTGCTTAATTTAGGGCGTTTTGGTATTATTATTGGCGTAGATACCTGACGGATGATGGCGCTTTCCGCATCCGTCTTTTTCGGTGGGAGGTGTATCAATGTCTTTTGAAGCGATCACGACGATAAGCGAGGCCGAGGAGGGCGCGAAGCGTATGAAAGCGGAGGCTCAGGCCGCTGCGAAGGCGGCGGAAGCCGCGGCGCAGGCCGAGGGCCGCACGGCAATGGAAGCGGCGGAAAAAAAGGCCGCGGCGGAGCTTGCCGAACTGCGCGCGAAGTCCGACGAGAAGGCCAAGGAGGACGCGCGGCAGCTTGCTTCGGATACGGAGAACAGGAAAGCGGCAATGCGCGCGCGGGCCGACGCACGCCTTGAGAAGGCCGCCGCGCTTATCGTGGAAAGGGTAGTGAACGGCCGATATGGCGATCGTAAAGATGAAAAAGCTCAGGCTTCTGGCCATGTCTGCGGACAGGGAGGCGCTGCTGCGGGAGCTGCTGCTCTTAGGCTGCGTCGAGGTCAGCGAGCCGACGGAGCTTTCGGAGGAGGCGTATCCAGCGCTGAGCCGCTGCGACTCCGCAGAGCTGGCGAGGGTAAAGGCCCAGCACGCGGAGCTCACAAACGCTGTGAAGCTGCTGGACAAATACGCGCCCGAGAAATCCGGCCTGCTGAAGCCTCTGCCCGAGGCTGAAGCGTCGGAGCTCCTGGACGAGACAAAGCTTCCGCAGGACATCGCCCTGGCACAGAAGATCATGGAGTTGGAGGAGCATATCCGGCGCAACGGCGCGGAGGTGCTCAGAGAGCAGACGCAGCTGGAGACTCTGGCGCCGTGGCTGCCGCTGGACCTGCCGCTCTCCTGCAAGGGTACGGAGCGCGCCGCCGCGATGACGGCCTCTCTGCCCGCGTCGGTGAGCTTGACGGACGCGGACGCCGCGCTGGGTGCGGCGGCGCCGGAGGCGCAGCTCTTCCGTGTCTCCGACGACAAGAGTCTGCACTATGTGCTGCTGGTCTGTCTGAGAGAGGAGCAGGACGCGGCCCTGGAGGCCCTGCGTCCGCTGGGACTCAACCTCATGAGCCCGGGCGAATTTGACTGCACCGCAAGGCAGGCGGCCGAGCGGAGCGAAAAGAAGATCGCGGACATGAACCGCGAAAACGGAGAACTCGCCGCGGCGATAGCCGCCGAGGCTCCGCACAGGGCAGAGCTGAAGCTCCGCGCCGACACGCTGGCCACCAAGATAGCCCGCGCCGAGGCCGAGACCAGGCTCATGCAGACTGAGACTTCCGTGTGCCTCCAGGGCTGGGTGCCCGCGGAGCGCGAGGCGGAGCTCGGCAATATCCTGGCAAAGTACGACTGTGCGTGGGAGACGGTGGAGCCCACCGAGGACGAGTATCCCGATGTCCCGGTAAAGCTCAAGAACAACCGCTTCACCCGCGCGCTCAACATGGTCACGGAGATGTACTCTCTCCCGGCCTACGACGGCGTGGACCCGAACCCGCTGATGGCGCCCTTCTTCATCCTGTTCTACGGCATCATGCTTGCGGACATGGGCTACGGCATCCTCATGATAATCGCGGCGCTGGTAATACTGGGCAAGAAGAAGCCCAGGGCCGGCATGCGCAACTTCTTCGAGCTGCTGCTCTGGTGCGGCATCTCGACCACCATCTGGGGCGCGATAACAGGCGGCTTCTTCGGCGATATGCCGCTGCAGATCGCTCAGATAATCAACCCCGAGACGACCTGGACAGGCCTCCCGTCGCTGTTCACGCCGCTCAACGACACCATCATGATCCTGCTTGGCGCGATGGCTCTGGGCGTCGTACAGATAATCACCGGCATGGCCATCAGCTTTGTCGAGAAGTGCAAGGCCGGGGACGTGTTCGGCGCCGTGTTTGAAGAGGGCACCTGGTGGGTCATCTTCGCTGGCGGCGCGCTCGCGGCGCTCGGCATCGGCAGCGTGGCCGGAGTGCCGGTCGTGCTCGTCATCGGCGTCGTGATGCTGTTCATCGGTTCCGCGAGGGGCAAGAAGGGCTTCGGCATCATATCGGGCTTTTTCGGGGCCGTGTACAACGGCGTCACCGGCTACTTCGGCGATATCCTCAGCTACTCCCGACTCATGGCCCTCATGCTCGCGGGCAGCGTCATCGCCCAGGTGTTCAACACCATCGGCGCGATAGCGGGGAACCTCATCGTGTTCCTCATCATCTCCATAGCGGGCAACGCGCTCAACTTCGCGCTGAACCTGCTCGGCTGCTTCGTGCACGACCTGAGGCTCCAGTGCCTGGAGTACTTCGGCAAGTTCTACAAGGACGGCGGCAAGCCGTTCAGACCCCTTGAGATCAACACCAAATTTGTAAACGTCGCTACAACCGACAAATAAGAGGAGGAAATTAAAATGAGTTTTCTTGAACAGTTCGGCGGAATGGCACTCGGCCTTCTGGGCGCCGGTCTTGCGGCCGCTCTCTCCGGCATCGGCTCCGCCAAGGGCACCGGCATCGCGGGCGAAGCGGGCGCGGGCCTGCTGTGCGAGGACCCCAGCAAGTTCGGTAAGGTCATGATACTGCAGGTCATCCCCGGTACGCAGGGTCTGTACGGCCTCGTCGTTTGGTTCTTCGCCTCCTTCCGCATGGGCCTGCTGGACGGCACCATCATGGACCTCACGGTCACCGAGGGCCTGCGTTACTTCGTCGCCTGCCTGCCCATGGCGCTCGGCGGCATGATCTCCGCCATTGCCCAGGGCCGCGTGGCCGCCGCCTCCATCAACATACTCGCCAAGAAGCCGGACGACTGGTCCAAGGGCATGGTCCTCTGCATCACCGTCGAGTTCTACGCGATACTTGCCCTGCTGGCCTCCATGCTCATGATCCTCAACATCGGTTGAGCGAGCCCCCGCAAGGAAGACAGCTATGAACGGAATCGAGAAGATAACCGCCCGCATCAGGGCGGACGCGGAGGCGGAATGCGCCGCCATCCGCGCCGAGTCCGAGGAGCGCTGCGCAGCCATCCGCGCCGAGAACGAGCGCGCCGCCCAGGAGGAATACTGGCGGCTGGTGCGTGAGGGCGTCAAGGACACCGAGCAGCGCGTTCAGCGCCTCGGCCGCACGGCGCGCCTCGAGGCCAAAAAGAGCGTGCTGAACATGAAGCAGGAGGCCGTCACCCGCGCCTTTGACCTGGCGCGCAAGAAACTCTCCGAGCTGCCGGAGGCGGACTATGTCGCCTTCCTCGCCCGCGAGGCCGCCGAGGCTTCGATAACGGGCCAGGAGGAGGTCATCCTCTCTGCAAAGGACCGCGCCGGCTGCGGCGCAAAGGCCGTGAAGGCCGCCAACGAGCTTCTCTCGAAGCGCGGGCTGGACGGCTGCCTCACCCTCTCGGACGAGACCCGGACCATGACCGGAGGTCTCATACTCAAGCAGGGCGACATCGAGGTCAACTGCACCGTGGATACCCTGCTGGACCTCTCGCGCAGCGAGCTTGCGGCGCGCGTGGCGGAGGTGCTCTTTGAGGGCTGAGGCCGCGTTTCGCGGCGCACATTCACGGACAAGGAGGTAAGGACTTGTCTAAGAAAACGAAAGATCTGGATTATCTCGCCATGTCTGCGATGCTCCGCGCGCGTGAGGCGAACATGCTCGGGCGCGACAGGATGGACCGCATGCTTGCCGCGGGAAGCTACGGCGAGGCGGCGAAGCTGCTTTCTGAGTGCGGCTACGCCGACCTCTCGGACGCTGACGCCGCCGGCATAGACGCGGCTCTCACGGCGCACCGCAACGAGATCTTTGCCGAGCTCGCGGGCATGGCCCCGCAGCCGGAGGTGGTGGACATCTTCCGGCTCAAGTACGATTACCACAACCTCAAGACGCTGGTCAAGGCGGCCGGCGCGAAGGTCTCGGGCGACAGGCTGCTCTCGGGCAGCGGACGCGTCCCGCCGGAGAAGCTGAAGGCCGCCGTGGAGGAGGACACGCTCTCGAGCCTGCCCGCCGACATGGCCCGCGCCTACGAGGAGGCCCGCAGCGTGCTTGCGCGCACGGGCAACCCCCAGCTCGCGGACTTTGAGCTGGATGCGGCGTATTTTGCAGAGATGCTGCGCCTCGCGGAGGCCACCGGAAGCGAATTCATCAAGGGCTACGTGCGCACGATGATAGACAGCGCGAACCTGCGCGCCGCGGTGCGCACGGTGCGCATGGGCAAGGACCGCGACTTCATGCTGACGGCGCTGGTCCCCGGCGGCTTTGCCGACCGGGATAACCTGGCCGCGGCGGCGGAGAGCGGGGACGGCCTTGCGGCCATCTTTGCCTCCAGCTGCCTGGAGCACGCCGCCGTCCTCGGCGCAGAGGCGATGAAGGGCGGAACGCTCACCGACTTCGAGCTCGAGTGCGACAACGCCGTGTCCGCCTACCTCTCCCAGGCCAAGACCAAGCCCTTCGGCATAGAGCCGGCGGCGGAGTATCTGGCCCTGCTCGAGAGCGAGATCACCGCGGCCCGGATGATACTCACCGGGCGCCTCGCGGGCATAGAGCCGGAGGTCATACGGGAAAGGCTGCGTGATATCAATGCTTAAAATAGCCGTTCTGGGCGGACGCGATACGGTCATGGGCTTCAAGGCCCTCGGACTGGACGTATTCCCCGCCTCCGGAGCCGATGAGGCAAAGGAGATCTTCCGTCACCTGACGAGGGACTCGGAGGAGGAATACGCCATCATCTATGTCGAGGAGAACCTGGCCCAGTACCTTGAGCACGAGATCGCCCGGTACAAGGACGTTCCCAGTCCCGCGATAATACTCATCCCCGGCAGGGAGGGCCCGCTCGGGCTCGGCCAGTCCGCGCTGAAGGCGGCGGTCGAGAAGGCCGTGGGAATAGACATTTTGTAAAGAAGGTTTGCAGATGAGCGGAATTATAACGAAAGTTTCGGGCCCGCTGGTCGTAGCCGAGGGACTGGCCGACGCGAACGTGTCGGACGTTGTCCGAGTGGGCAGCCAGCGGCTCATAGGCGAAATACTGAACATGACCGGCGACTCCGCCTCCATACAGGTCTATGAGGAGACCTCGGGCCTCGGCCCCGGCGCGGAGGTCGTGACGACCGGGCTGCCCCTCTCGGTGGAGCTCGGCCCCGGTATGCTGGAGAACATCTACGACGGTATCCAGCGCCCCCTGCCCGAGATACGCGCGCTGACGGGCGAGACCATCTCCCGCGGCGTGCAGGTCGCGGCGCTCAACCGCGAGCGCAAGTGGGACTTCGTCGCCGTGGCGGAGCCCGGCCAGCACGTTGATGCCGGCGACGTTCTCGGCACCGTGCAGGAGACCTCGGCCATACTGCACAAGATAATGGTACCCCCCGGGCTGAGCGGCACGGTCAAGAGCATAGAGCAGGGCGAGTTCACCGTCGACCACGTCATCGCCGTGGTCGAGGACTACAAGGGCAAGACCCACGAGCTCACCATGGTCCAGAACTGGCCCGTGCGTATCCCCAGGCCGTACAGCCAGAAATACACCCCCGCCCGCCCGATGAACAGCGGCCAGCGCATCATCGATACGCTGTTCCCCATCGCCAAGGGCGGCACCGCCGCGGTCCCCGGCCCCTTCGGCTCGGGCAAGACCGTCGTGCAGCACCAGCTCGCCAAGTGGTCCGACGTCGACATCGTCGTCTACATCGGCTGCGGCGAGCGCGGCAACGAGATGACGGACGTTCTGATGGAGTTCCCGGAGCTGACCGACCCGCGCAACGGCGAGCCCCTCATGAAGCGTACCGTCCTCATAGCGAACACCTCCGACATGCCCGTCGCGGCCCGCGAGGCCTCCATCTACACGGGCATCACCATAGCCGAGTACTTCCGCGACATGGGCTACGACGTGGCCGTCCTCGCCGACTCGACCTCCCGCTGGGCAGAGGCCCTGCGTGAGATGTCCGGCCGACTCGAGGAGATGCCCGGCGAAGAAGGCTACCCCGCCTACCTCGCCAGCCGCCTCGCCCAGTTCTACGAGCGCGCCGGCGTGGTCGAGTGCCTCGGCTCCGATGAGCGCCGCGGCTCCGTCACCGCCATCGGCGCCGTCTCGCCTCCGGGCGGCGACACCTCCGAGCCCGTCTCCCAGGCGACCATGCGTATAGTCAAGGTCTTCTGGGCGCTCGACTCGTCCCTGGCCTACGCGCGTCACTTCCCGGCCATCAACTGGCTGACCTCGTACTCCCTGTACGTCGACACGCTCAAGCCCTGGTACGAGAGCGAGTTCGGGACGAAGTACATGCAGAACCGCGACAAGGCCATGCACATCCTCCAGGAGGAGGCCGAGCTGCAGGAGATCGTCCGCCTCGTCGGCCAGGACGCCCTCTCGCCCGCCGACCGCCTCACCATGGAGACCGCCAAGATGATCCGCGAGGACTTCCTGCAGCAGAACGCCTTCATCGACGAGGACGCCTACTCGAGCTACCTCAAGCAGTTCCGTCTGCTGGACATGGTGCTCCAGTACGACACGGTCTGCCGCGAGGCCATAAGCTCCGGAGCAGACATGAACAAGCTCTTCAACATCCCCGCGCGTGAGCGCATAGGCCGCGCGAAGATGGTCCCGCAGGACGAGGTCGTCAAGACCTTTGACGGCATCATCGATGAGATGAAGGCCGAAGTCGCCGAAATAGCCGAGGGAGGTGAGGACGAATGATCAGAGAGTATAAAACCATACGCGAGGTCGCGAATCCTCTGATGGTCGTCAAGCAGGTGGAAGGCGTCACCTACGACGAGCTGGGCGAGCTTGAGCTGCCCAACGGCGAGATCCGCCGCTGCAAGGTCCTCGAGGTCGAGGGCGACACCGCGGTCGTACAGCTCTTCGAGTCCGCGCAGGGCATCAACCTCGCGGGCACCAAGGTCCGCTTCCTGGGCCACCCGCTGGAGCTGGGCGTCAGTGAGGACATGCTCGGCCGCGTCTTCAACGGCATGGGCGAGCCCATCGACGGCGGCCCGGAGATCCTGGCCGATGCGCACCGCGACATAAACGGCCTGCCCATGAACCCCGCGGCCCGCGCCTACCCGGCCGAGTTCATCCAGACGGGCGTCTCCACGATAGATGGCCTGAACACCCTGGTCCGCGGCCAGAAGCTGCCCATCTTCTCCTGCTCCGGCCTGCCGCACGCGGCGCTGGCCGCGCAGATAGCGCGTCAGGCGCGAGTCCTCGGCGCGAACGAGAACTTCGCCGTCGTGTTCGCCGCCATCGGCATCACCTTTGAGGAGAGCGAATACTTCATCCAGGACTTCCGCCGCACGGGCGCAATAGACCGCACCGTCGTCTTCTCGAACCTCGCCAACGACCCCGCCGTCGAGCGTATCGCGACTCCGCGTATGGCTCTGACCGCGGCCGAGTATCTGGCCTTTGAGAAGGACATGCACGTGCTGGTCATCCTGACCGACATCACCAACTACGCCGAGGCCCTGCGCGAGGTCTCCGCCGCCAAGAAGGAGGTCCCCGGCCGGCGGGGCTACCCCGGCTACATGTACACCGACCTGGCCACCCTGTACGAACGGGCCGGCCGCCGTGTGGGCAAGAAGGGCTCCATCACCATGATCCCCATCCTGACCATGCCCGAGGACGACAAGACCCACCCCATCCCCGACCTGACCGGTTACATCACCGAGGGTCAGATCATTCTCTCCCGCGAGCTGCACCGCAAGGGCATCGTGCCCCCGGTCGACGTTCTGCCGAGCCTGAGCCGTCTGAAGGACAAGGGCATAGGCGAGGGCAAGACCCGCGAGGACCACTCCGGCACGATGAACCAGCTGTTCGCGGCCTACGCCCGCGGCAAGGACGCCAAGGAGCTGATGACGATACTCGGCGAGGCGGCCCTGTCGGACGACGACAAGCTGTTTGCGAAGTTCGCGGACGAGTTTGAGCGCCGCTACGTCAGCCAGGGCAACGACACGAACCGCACGATAGAGGAGACTCTGAACCTTGGCTGGGAGCTTCTGCGCATACTTCCGAGGAAGGAGCTCAAGCGCATCAAGCCTGAGTACATCGAGAAGTATATGCCGGAAGACAAGTAAGGCGGTGACTTATGCCTAAAACCGCTGTAACCCCGACCAGAATGGTCTTGAACCAGCTCAAGGGCCGGTTGAAGACGGCGCGCCGCGGCCATAAGCTTCTGAAGGACAAGCGTGACGAGCTTATGCGCCAGTTCATGGACGTCGTGAAGCTGAACAAGGAGCTGCGATTGAAGGTCGAGGAGGGCATGACGGGCGCGTTCGCGTCGCTGACGGTAGCAAGCACGATAATGTCCCCCGAGATGCTGGAGCAGGCGCTGCTGTATCCGCGCCAGAGCGTGGAGCTGGGCATGAGCTACAAGAACATCATGAGCGTGAATGTCCCGGTGTACAGCTTCCGCACGAAGAACAACGACCCGTCGGAGATCTACCCCTACGGCTTTGCTCAGACGAGCGGCGAGCTGGACGACGCGCTGGAGAAGCTGGCGAAGGTTTTCGAGGACATGCTGGAGCTTGCGCAGGTCGAAAAGACGATGCAGCTGCTGGCAGAGGAGATCGAGAAGACGCGCCGCCGCGTCAACGCGCTGGAGTACGTCATGATCCCGAACTTTGAGGAGAACATCCGCTATATCTCGATGAAGCTCGAGGAGAACGAGAGCTCGACCAAGGTCCGCCTGATGAAGGTCAAGGACATGGTCCTCGAGAAAGCGCACGACTTCCAGTATTAAGAAGAGGACCCTCCATCCGGAGGGCCCTCTTTTTTCGCGCTTCGCCGCGCGAAGCGCGCAGCAAAGAAAAAAGACCCCCGGTGAGGGGGCCTTTTGGTCACTCTATCGAGATCATGTAATAATACACGGGCTGACCGCCGTTGACGACGGAGAGCTCAGCGTCGGGGAAGTGGTTGCCGAGCCTCTGGGACGCGGCATTGGCGTCGTCCTCGGTCACGTCCTCGCCGTAGTACACCGAGATGACGGCGGGGGAGAGCTCGTCCACAGACCAGCGCAGCTCGTCGAGCAGCGTGTCTATGTTCGTGTAGCTGCCCACCAGTGCGCCGTCCAGCAGAGCAAGATACTCGCCCGCGTGGATCTCACGCCCGTCCAGCTCGGAGTCGCGCGCGGCATAGGTCACCAGAGCCGTGTGGACGCTCGCTATCGCCTCCGCCATGCCCTCGGTGATTTCCTCCTCCGTCGCCGTCTCGTCCAGCGAGAGCAGCGCGGTGATGCCCTGAGGCACCGTCTTGGTCGGAATGACCACCACGCGCTTGTCGGTCAGCGGTATGCACTGCTCCGCCGCCATGATGATGTTCTTGTTGTTCGGGAACACGAACACCGTCTCGGCCGGGGTGCGGTTTATCTCATTGAGTATGTCCTCCGTCGAGGGGTTCATCGTCTGGCCGCCGGTCACGATGCGGTCAACGCCCAGCTCGCGGAAAAGCTCAGCCATGCCCGCGCCCGCGCACACAGCCACGGCGCCGAAAGGCTTCTCAGGCGCGGCGGAACCGGGCTCCAGCTCGTTCTCGGCGTCGTCCGCCGTAGTGGGACGCTGGCCTGCCGCGACCTGCTCGGCCTGGATGCGCATGTTCTCTATCTTCGCGACCTCCAGCTCGCCGTATTTCTGCGACTCCGTCAGCGCGTGACCGGGGATGTTCGTGTGAACGTGTACCTTGAACACCTCGTCGTCCTCGGAGATGACAAGGCTGTCGCCGATGCTCTCCAGATAGATGCGCAGCGGTTCAAGCGGCTCGCCGTTCTTGCGGACGATATACACGGTATCGTACGCGAACTCTATCTCCTCCGGGCTGAAAGCGGCAAAGTCAGCGTGCTCGTTGACCTCAAAGGCGCCTCCCTTATCGGGCTGCACTTCGGGTACATACGCCTCACCGCGCAGTACCGAGAGCGTCGCCTCCAGGATGAAGACGTAGCCCTTGCCGCCTGCGTCCACGACGCCGGCACGCGCGAGGACGGGGTTGAGGTTGATGGTGTCCGCCAGCGCCTCGCCGGCCGACTCCAGGGCGCAGGAAATCATAAGCTCCAGATCGGAGCCGTGCTCGGCAAACTCAACGGCCGAGCTGGTGGAGACGCGCGAGACGGTGAGGATGGTTCCCTCTGCCGGCTTCATGACGGCCTTGTAGGCGGCGTCTACGCCATCGCTCATCGCTGCGGCATAGAGCTTCGCGTCGGCCTTCTCGGCGCCCTTGAGGCGCTTTGCAAGGCCTCTGAAGAGCAGCGAGAGGATGACGCCCGAGTTGCCGCGCGCGCCGCGGAGCATGGCCGAGGCCGCGCAGTCCGCCGCCGCGCTGAGGGTGGGGAAGCTCTTCTTCGAGAGCTCCGCCGCCGCGGCGCCCATGGTGAGGCTCATGTTGGTGCCGGTATCTCCGTCCGGCACGGGGAAGACGTTCAGCTCGTTTATGAGCTGCCTGTTCTGTTCGAGGGCGGCGTTGGCGCAGAGGATGATATCCTTGAACACCGCCGCATCAATAAACTCTCTCAAGAGGGACTACCTCCGGGTACTGATTTTTGTTTCTGTCAGTCGATGAGCATGGTGTCGACATAGACATCCACGCGCTTCACGGGGACGCCCGTGGCCTTGGAGACCTTGTAGCTGACCTCGTTTATGATACTGCGGCAGAGCGCCATGAGATTCACGCCGTGGTCGACGGCGATGTGCAGGCCGAGGGAGACGCTGCCGTCTTCTCCCAGCTGAGTCTCGATGCCCTTGGACATGGACTCACGCCGGAGCTGGAAAACTCCGCCGTCCTTGGCCTGAGCAGCCATGGCCTTGACGCCGAAGCAGCTTGTTGCCGCGTCCCCGGCGAGGTTGGCAAAGACCTCGGGGTCGATGGTGATAGCGCCCTTCTGGTTTTCGATTTTAACCATGGTGCAGCTCCTTTCGAAATGCTCCGCGCGCCGGACGCTCCGGCGGCGGATAAACATTATAATACAATGTGACTAAAAGCACAAGGGAAACTTTCCAGCCTCAGAATTTAAACGACGTTTGCACCAAAAGCCGTGCAGTTTTGGACGCTTTGCGTCCTGAGAGCCGAAAGTACAAAAACTTTTTGACCTTTAAGGGAAAAATTTGTGCTATTTCTGAGCAAATAGAGGTTTACACGGAGACGTTTGAGTGATAAAATTATTGCGCTTTTGGAGCACTTATAAATTATTATAAATGTGGAGATGAAAGTATGGCGAGAAAACTCAAGACGATGGACGGCAACCAGGCGGCCGCGCATGTTTCCTATGCGTTCACCGAAGTAGCCGCCATCTACCCCATCACCCCCTCCAGCCCGATGGCGGACTTTGTTGACCAGTGGTCCGCTGCCGGCCAGAAGAACATCTTCGGCACCACCGTCAAGGTGCAGGAGATGCAGGCCGAGTCCGGCGCTGCCGGCGCTGTGCACGGCTCCCTGAACGCCGGCGCTCTGACGACGACCTACACCGCGTCCCAGGGCCTGCTGCTCATGATCCCCAACATGTACAAGATCGCGGGCGAGCTGCTGCCCGGTGTCTTCCATGTCACCGCGCGTACCCTCGCGAGCCACACCCTTTCCATCTTCGGCGACCATCAGGACGTCATGGCCTGCCGCCAGACCGGTTTCGCCATGCTCTGCGAGAGCAACGTCCAGGAGGTCATGGACCTCTCCGCCGTCGCCCACCTCGCCGCCATCAAGGGCCGCGTTCCCTTCCTGAACTTCTTCGACGGTTTCCGTACCTCCCACGAGATCCAGAAGATCGAAGTCTGGGATTACAAGGATCTCGCCTCCATGTGCGACATGAAGGCCGTTGAGGAGTTCCGTGCCCGCGCGCTGAACCCCGAGCATCCGCAGATGCGCGGCAGCCACGAGAACGGCGACATCTTCTTCCAGAACCGCGAGGCCTCCAACAAGTACTACGAGGCCGTCCCCGGCATCGTCGAGGACTACATGAAGAAGATCAACAAGAAGCTCGGCACTGACTACCAGCTCTTCAACTACTACGGCGCCCCCGACGCCGACCGCGTCATCGTTGCGATGGGCTCCATCTGCGACGTGACCGAGGAAGTTATCGACTACCTGAACGCCCACGGCCAGAAGGTCGGCCTCATCAAGGTCCGCCTGTACCGCCCCTGGCGCGCGGACAAGCTGCTCGCGGCCATCCCCGAGACATGTAAGGCCATCGCGGTGCTCGACCGCACCAAGGAGCCCGGCGCTCTGGGCGAGCCTCTGTACATGGACGTCATGACCAGCCTGGCCGACGCCGGCAGGAACGACATCAAGGTCATCGGCGGCCGCTACGGCCTCGCCAGCAAGGACACTCCTCCTGCCAGCGTGTTCGCGGTCTACAAGGAGCTGGCCAAGGCCAACCCGAAGACCCGCTTCACCGTCGGCATCGTGGACGACGTGACCAAGCTCTCCCTGCGTGAGACCTCCGCTCCGGACACCGCCCCGAAGGGCACCGTGAGCTGCATGTTCTGGGGCCTCGGCGGCGACGGCACCGTCGGCGCGAACAAGAACTCCATCAAGATCATCGGCGACCACACCAACAAGTATGTCCAGGCCTACTTCCAGTACGACTCCAAGAAGACCGGCGGCGTGACCATCAGCCACCTGCGCTTCGGCGACAAGCCCATCAAGAGCCCGTACTACATCAATAAGGCCGACTTCGTGGCCTGCCACAACCCGAGCTACATCACCAAGGGCTTCAAGATGGCTCAGAAGCTCAAGGCCGGCGGCGTGTTCCTGGTCAACAGCCAGTGGAGCTTTGCCGAGCTCGAGCACCATCTCGACGCCGACGCGAAGCGCTACATCGCGAAGAACAAGATCAAGCTCGTCATGATCAACGCCATAGACCTCGCCCAGCAGATCGGCATGGGCAAGAGGACGAACACCATACTCCAGAGCGCGTTCTTCTCCCTCGCCAAGGTCATCCCCGAGGATCAGGCCATCAAGTACATGAAGGACGCCGCGACGCACTCCTACCTGAAGAAGGGCCAGGACGTCGTCGACATGAACCACAAGGCCATCGAGCTGGGCGCCTCCGCCTACACCGTCGTCGACGTGCCCGCCAGCTGGGCGAACGCCGTTGACGAGAGCAAGCCCGTGGAGCTCACCGGCCGCGGCCCGGTCGTGAAGATGGTCAAGGAGATCCTCGACCCTGTCGGCAAGATGGACGGCGACAGCCTGCCTGTCAGCGCCTTCAAGGCTCACGCCGACGGCACCTTCGAGCTCGGCGCCTCCGCTTACGAGAAGCGCGGCGTGGCAGTCTCCGTGCCTGAGTGGGACAGCGCCAAGTGCATCCAGTGCAACCAGTGCGCCTACGTCTGCCCGCACGCCACCATCCGTCCCTACGCCCTCACCGCCGAGGAGGCCGCTGCGGCTCCCGCCGCCGCGAAGATCGTCCCGGTCAAGGCCGGCAAGGGCAAGGACGTCTACTCCTTCGCCATGGCCGTCTCCCCGCTGGACTGCATGGGCTGCGGCGTCTGCGCCGGCGTCTGCCCGACCAAGGCCCTGACCATGGTGCCCATGGAGAGCCAGATGCCTCAGCAGGAAGTCTGGACCTACATGACCGAGAAGGTCAGCGAGAAGAAGGATATGCAGGACAACACGGTCAAGGGCAGCCAGTTCAAGCAGCCCATGCTCGAGTTCTCCGGCTCCTGCGCCGGCTGCGCCGAGACCAGCTACGCCAGGCTCATCACCCAGCTCTTCGGCGACCATATGATCGTCTCCAACGCCACTGGCTGCTCGTCCATCTGGGGCGGCCCGGCTGCCACCAGCCCCTACACCGTCAACAAGGAAGGCAAGGGTCCCGCTTGGGTCAACAGCCTCTTTGAGGACAACGCCGAGCACGGCCTGGGCCTCTACCTCGGCCAGAAGAAGATCCGCGACGACCTCGCCGCCAAGACGAAGGAGCTCATCGCTGTCGACTGGTGCTGCGCCGAGCTGAAGGAAGCCGCTCAGAAGTGGCTCGACACCTATAACGACGGCAACGCCAACGGCGAGGCCACCAAGGCCTACGTTGCTGCCCTCAAGGACAGCATCTGCACCGTCGACGAGCTCTGCGCCAGCGACAATGCCGAGATCAAGGCCTACGGCGAGAAGCTCAAGGCTGCCGGCAAGACCACCTGCCAGTGCGACGCCTGCTCTCTTGCGGCTGAGATCCTGGCGAAGAAGGATTACCTGAACAAGAAGTCCGTGTGGATCATGGGCGGCGACGGCTGGGCCTACGATATCGGCTACGGCGGCCTCGACCATGTGCTCGCCTCCGGCGAGGACGTGAACGTCTTCGTCTTCGATACCGAGGTGTACTCCAACACCGGCGGCCAGGCCTCCAAGGCCTCCAACATCGGCCAGGTGGCTCAGTTCGCCGCGGCCGGCAAGGAGATCAAGAGCAAGGCTCTCGCCGAGCTCGCCATGACCTACGGCTATGTCTACGTGGCTCAGATCGCCATGGGCGCCAACCCGGCCCAGACCATCAAGGCCATCACCGAGGCTGAGGCCTATCACGGCCCGTCCCTCATCATCGCCTACGCTCCCTGCGAGATGCACTCCATCAAGGGCGGCATGACCAACTGCCAGAGCGAGATGAAGAAGGCTGTCGACTGCGGTTACTGGAACCTGTTCCGCTACAACCCGGCTGCCGAGTCCCACTTCACTCTGGACAGCAAGGAGCCGGCGGGCGGCTACCGCGACTTCCTCATGAACGAGGCCAGGTACTCTCGCCTGACCCGCGAGTTCCCCGACAGGGCCGACAGGCTCTTCGAGGCCAGCGAGGAGAATGCGAAGGCCCGCTACGAGCACCTGCTCAAGCTCAAGGAAATGTACAAATAAGCGATTCCGATAAAATAACTCCCGCCATGTGGCGGGAGTTATTTTTTGTCTTGATTCGGATAAAAAAGCTCCCGCCCGAGAGGGCGGGAGCTTTCGTTTTGCGGTCACTCAGTACTGGAACTTGTCCCAGTCAATCTCGGGCAGTTTCTCAGTCCACTGCTCGATGTCGCCGATCCAGCTGTAATCGTGGCTGTTGGTGGCCTCCTGGATGTGGGCGTAGTACCAGACACCGGTGTCGGAGTTGTCGGGCCAGGTGTTCATCTGGCTCTCGGGGAGGAGATGCTCCGCGTCGGGCGCACGGCCGAGGGTGCGGTTGATGATGGCGCAGGCCTCGGCGCGGGTGATAGCAGCCTCGGGGCGGAAGACGTTGCCGCCGTAGCCCTCGATGAGGCCGATCTCAGCCGCAACGGCGACGTAATCGGCATACCAGGCGCTGTCGCTGACGTCAACGAAGTCGTTGACGGCCTCAATGTCCGCCCAGTCGAAGAAGCTGACGGCAATTTTGGCGAACTCAGCGCGGGTGATGGAGGCGTTGGGGCGGAAGGTGCCGTCCTCATAGCCGCCGAGGATGCCCATGTTGCTGAGAGTGGAGACGGCGTTATTGTACCAGCTGCCGTCGGCGACGTCGCTGTAATCGTTGGTCTCGCACCAGAAGCGCTCGCGAGCCTCGTCGGTGAGCAGACGGAAGAAGATAGTGGCGACCTCGGCGCGGGTGATACCGGCGTTGGGCTTCACAGTGCCGTCCTCATAGCCGATGATGTAGCCGAAGTGGTCCGTCGTGTTCAGCCAATTGGGCGTGTAGTCCGGCTCCTCGGGCTCAACAGGCGGGATTATGATGGGCGGGTTATAGGTGTCAGACCAGATGAGGACGAAGGGGGAGAAGCCGCCGGGCTCGACCTCAAAGGCGATGCCGTAAGCAGTCTTGGTGACTTCCACGACCTCGATGTCGCTGCTGCCGATATCGGCTATATCAAAGCCGGAGTTGCTGCCGTCGCGGTGCAGGTCCGTGAAGTGATAGAGGGTGAAGTTGTCGGAGCTGTCCGTCCCCTCGGGGTAGCCCCAGTAGACGGTGACATTTCCGCTGGCCTTGACCCAAGCGTTGCCGTTGTTGGCATCCACGAGGTCGAGATACTGAGCCTGATAGTTGCCGCTGGCGATATCTATGTTGTATTCGCCCTCAAGCGCGGCAAGAAGTGCTCCGGTGCGGTCGGCGTCGGTATCTATGATGCTGTCGAACAGCAGTCCGACGCCCTCGGGCTCAACTGCCACAGAGGTGTCGTTGAGGGTATACGAGGTGTTTGCCGGAGCGGAGATCGCCGCCTCGCCGGAGGCAACGGGCTCTGTCACAGTGGTTTCGACAGAGACAACGGGATTTTCCTCGGTATCCTCTACGGCGCGCACATGAAGAGTGCCGGTCCCGGTGGCGATGCCGTATCTGACGCCGTTCACGGTCGCTTCGACCTTGCCGGCACCGCCGGCATAGATGGCGATCTCGTACGTGGTGAACAGATCATTCACGGCGCTGGGATTGAAGCTGTCGCTGATGTGAGCATGTCCATCGCTGCCGGTATAGGTCACGCGCACGGGTTCCTGATCTGTGAAGCCGGTGGAGTTGATGTAATACAGGGCCTTGCCGGTGCTGTCATAGCCGGCGAACGCAAACTCCCACTTACGGTTCTCAGCTCCGGTGAGGACTATGTCGGAGACATCTACATTCCCCAGGCTGCTGGGAACGGTCACATAGAACAGAGGAGTGGGCATGGAGTTGGAGGAGGTAGTCTCATCGTTATCTCCGACGACCGCGTCATAGCCCTTGTCGCCGCCCATATAGATGGTTATGTCGGCGGGGGTGATGGCTATAGTGCCGCTGACGGGAACCTCTGCGGTGTCGTCGCCCTCAGTGTCGTTTCCATCCTTTGCGGTGACGTTGTTGGTCACCTTGCCCGCCGCGACGTCGGCGTCCGTGACGGTGTAGCTGTACGTGATGGTCACAACTTCGTCAACGTCCAGAGAGTCGATGGTGTAGCTGCTGTCGGTCAGCGTGGAAGCGGAGCCGTCAACTTTGATCTCAACGCCGGACGCCCACTTGCTGTCGCTGACGATCACATTGGACAGAGCCACGTTGCCGCTGTTCTCGACGACTATCTGGTACTCGATGACGTCGCCGGCCGTGGCGGAGGGGATGTTGCTCTGGTCACTTACTGCGGTGCCACCGACGCTGGTCACAATCTTGTCGACGGTGAGCGCGGGCGCTTTCTCGGTACCGAAGGTGTAGGTGTAGGTCACGTCGGCTGTGACCTCGGTGTCGGCGCTGATGTCAGCGTCCCAGGCGCCGGAGCCCATGTGGTTTGCGTCGGGCTCCATGTCGGTGGGGATGGTGTCAGCCAGAGTGGGGGTCGGGTCGACGTCATCCCAGGTGTTGGTGCCGTCGTTGAACTCTTTGAGGATGAAGTCGGCAGTCTGGTCATCTGTGGTGT
>X96_European_Hare__coassemble_611_pt1 | contig 110094 bp, 104 predicted proteins | sample X96_European_Hare__metabat2_high_PE_013 | metagenome-assembled genome bin X96_European_Hare
ATCTTGCGGACAAACTCTGCCGTGGCGAAAAGCGCGTGAGCATAGCCGGACGCTTCCGGGCGAGCTTTAACAAGTGCCGGGACGCCGAAGCGCTCTCGGCCCATGACAGACGGCACAAAGCGGCGCTTGCCGCCGCACGCACAGTAAACGATATATGCGGAAAGGAAGTCATACCCGTATGAGAAATATGTTCAAGACGATAGCCGAGCGCCTGAACGCCGGTGAGGAGCTTGTGCTCGTGACCGTCATCGCCTCCTCCGGCGCCACGCCGCGCGGAGCGGGCGCGAGGATGCTTGTCGGCAAGGAGGGCCGCATCTGCGGCACGATAGGCGGCGGCGCTGTGGAGTACCGCTCCGAGCAGATAGCAAAAACCGTGCTCGAGGAGAAGCGCAGCGGCGAGCATGACTTCTCCCTCACCAAGAACGACGTGCAGAACCTCGGCATGATCTGCGGCGGCGCCGTCAACGTCTATTTCAGCTATATCCCGGCGCATGACCCCTACGTGCTCTCCATTGCAGAGGAGGCGGAGCGCCGCTTTGCCGTGGGCGAGGATCTGTGGCTCCTCTCGGAGATCTCCGACGGCGGAAAGCTCGGCCTCTGGTCCGAAGAGGGCTTCTTCGGCATCGACGCGCCCGAGTGGACGCGGGATATAATGAGCCGTCACCCGACGCGCAAGGCCGTGGACGGCCGTGATTTCTACGCCGAGCAGATAAATTCCTCCGGCAAGGTGTATGTCTTCGGCTGCGGACACGTGGCGCAGGAGCTGGTGCCCGTGCTCTCTCACGTGGGCTTCCGCTGCATCGCCATGGATGACCGTCCGGAGTTTGCAAATGAGCAGACCGTCCGCGGCGCGGAGCGCGTCATGCTCGTGGACTTTGAACACATAGACGAGAGCGTCAAGATAGGGCCCGAGGACTATATCTGCGTCATGACCCGCGGCCACGCCTACGACACCATCGTGCAGGCCCAGGCGCTGCGTACTCCCGCCTGCTACATAGGCGTCATCGGCAGTAAGGCCAAGACTGCGGGCGTGCAGAAGCAGCTGCGTACCATGGGCTTCACGGATGAGGACTTCAAGCGCATCACCACGCCCATCGGTCTCGATATAAAGGCCGAGACCCCGGCGGAGATCGCCATTTCCATCGCTGCGCAGATGATAGAGGTCAGGGCCGGGAGGAACGCGATTTGAAGCGAAGGCTCCTGCTTACGGGACCGATAGGCTGCGGCAAATCCACCCTGATAGCGAACGCCCTGGGCAGCGCGGTGAAGCATGCGGGCGGTTTTCTGACGCTGCGTGTTGTGGAAAGGGGACGCCTCGCGGGCTTTGACCTCGCCCCCGCCTGCGGCGGGCCGAGGGAGCGCTTTCTGAGCTTCGGCGAGGGCGGGGCCGTGAGGGACGCGCGTCCCTTCGCCGTGACGGCTCCGGCGCTGCTGAAAGAGGCGGCAAAGAAAAAATATGCGCTTTTGGACGAAATAGGTGGCTTTGAGCTGTTGTATCCGGATTTCTACGAGGCTCTGACGCGCTTTTTCTTCTCCGGAACGCCCTGCGTGGGCGTTTTGAAGGCAATGCCGAGCGCCGAGGAGCTGCGCCGGCGTGTGGACCTTCCGGCGGAATATATGGAGGCCGCAGCGGAGCTGCACGAGCTGCTTGAATCCGACCCGGATACGCTCGTACTTGAGACTACGGGCCGCTATGACTTCAACGCCGAGGGCGCGCTCAGACACTGGGCGGAGGAATACGCAATATGACAAATCCGCGGGGGAGGACACCCCCTTCCCCCGCGGTAAAAACAGGGATCTTTGCGCCCTGGGGACTTGTATTCAAATACAAAACGCAAAGTCTGAAAGAAAAGAGGCCGAATATGTGGGAACTGTATGACGCGCTGCTTGCGGGACTGCCGCGGAGCGGGACGATTTCACGGGCGATACCGGGCGAGCGATGGACACTGGTGGAGAACGACCTCGGCGGCTCGGGCTATGCCATGACCACGGAGGGCGACACCGTGCCTGCACGTTTTCCCAACGGCGTAGAGGGCATGAGAATTAAGGTCGCAGCGGAGGCGGCAAAGAGCTGGAACCTCACGGAGGCCGGCCTCGGCATCGCGGCGATAAATTCGTATTACAATACGCCGGAGCGCGTGGCGGAGCTCGGCTGCGCCGAGCCCTACGACAACTACTGCACCAGGGGGCTGGACCTCTCCGGACAGACGGTGGGGCTCATAGGCCACCTGCGTATGCCGCCCGGGACGCTGGATACGGCAAAGCGGGTGTACATACTCGAGCGGCACCCGAAGCCAGGCGACTACCCGGATTCGGCCTGCGAATATCTCCTGCCCGAGTGCGACACCGTGCTCATAACGGGCAGTTCGATGGTGAACAAGACCCTGCCGCGGCTGCTGGAGCTGTGCAAAAACGCCTATGTCATCCTGACAGGGCCGACCGTGCCGCTCTGCCCGGCGCTGCTGGACTTCGGCATAGACCGGCTGGCCGGCATGGTGGTCACGGACAAGGCCGGTGCGCGGCGGCACGCCGCTGAGTGTTTGGAGGGGCCGCCCTATCCCTATGGGCGCACCTTCCTGCTGGGGAGGGATACCTGAGAATGAAGAAAAAGGACAGACTCCTGAGCGGGCCGGGCACGATAGTGCTCCTGCTGGTCATACTGATCGTCTGCATACTGGTATCCTTCCTGTTCGGGCGCTATCCCGTACCGCTCAAGGAGCTTTGCGGCATTCTGGCCGACAAGTTCCTCTCCCTCTTCGGCGGAGGCATAGAGCCCTTCTGGACGGACGCCATGGAGGCGGCGGTCTGGAACGTGCGCCTGCCTAGGGTGCTGATGAGCGTGCTTGTCGGCGCTTGCCTCTCTGCGGCCGGCGCGGCGTATCAGGGCGTGTTCCAGAACCCGATGGCTGCCCCGGACGTGCTGGGCGCCTCGGCCGGTGCGGGCTTCGGCGCGGCGCTGGCGATTTACGTCGGTCTCTCTAGCATGTACATAACCTTTGCCGCTTTCGGCATGAGCCTGCTCACTGTCGTGCTGGTATTCTGGGTGAGCAAGCACACAAAGGGCGAGCGGACGCTGGGACTGGTGCTGGCAGGAATAATGATAAGCTCGCTTTTCCAGGCGGGCACCTCATTTATAAAACTCGCAGCGGACCCAACCAACAAGCTGCCGCAGATCACCTACTGGCTCATGGGCAGCCTCTCAGGCATGGAATGGGAGGATCTTGGCTTTGTCATCTGGCCCATGCTCATCGGTCTTGTGCCGCTCTATCTGCTGCGCTGGCGTCTGAACGTCCTCGCCATGGGCGACGACGAGGCCCGGGCCATGGGCGTGGACGCGGGCAGGCTCAGAGTCGGCATCATAGTCGCGGCGACGCTTGTGACCGCGGCCTCTGTGTCCGTCTCCGGCATGATAGGTTGGGTAGGTCTCGTCATCCCGCACATGGTGCGGCGCATATGCGGCTCGGATTACCGCTGGCTCATGCCCTGCTGCATGCTCGGCGGCGGTACCTTCCTGCTCATAGTGGACAACATATCCAGGAACATCTCGACCTCGGGCATACCGATAGGCATACTCACGGCTTTCGTCGGCGCGCCGTTCTTCCTCTGGCTCATCACGGGAAGGAGGGAGCAGTTTTGAGCATCGAAGTAAAGGACCTCTGCTTCTCTTACGGCGAGCGCGAAGTGCTCCACGGTGTGAGTTTCAAGGCCGAGCAGGGGGAGTTCCTCTCCATCCTGGGCCCCAACGGCGTGGGCAAGAGCACGCTTTTCCGCTGCGTCCTGGGCCTGCTGCGCGACTACACGGGTAGCATCACGGTCGAGGGCCGCGACGCAAAGTCGCTGAGTATACGCGAGGCGGCGAAGCTCGTTGCCTACATACCCCAGAGCTCGCACCCGGCCTTCAATTACAGCGTGCGCGACATCGTGCTCATGGGCACGACCAGCGGTCTCGGTACCTTCTCCACGCCGAAGAAGGAGGACGTCCGCCGCGTGGAAGAGGCGCTTGAGAAGATAGGCATATCCCACCTCGCAGAGCGCTGCTTCCACCGCATATCCGGCGGAGAGCGCCAGCTTGCGCTCATCGCCCGCGCCCTGGTCCAGCGCGCGCCGGTGCTCATGCTGGACGAGCCGACGGCGAGCCTCGACTTCGGCAACCAGCTGCTCGTCCTGACCCAGGCGAGGGAGCTCGCGCGTGAAGGCTATACCGTTATACAGACCACGCACAACCCCGAGCAGAGCTACATGTTCTCGGACCGCATCCTTGCCCTTCGCGGCGGTGAGGTGCTGACGGAGGGGCGTCCCAAGGATGTGCTGACCTCCGACATGATGCGTCAGCTCTACGGTGTCGAGGTCGAGGTCTCCAGCCTCTTTGACGACAGGGCGAGGGTGTGTACGCCCTCTTCAGTTGCGAGGGGACAATAAATCTGCGTTTCCCGGCTTTCAATATATAAACAGGAGGAAAACCCGAAAATGAAGAAAAGAATCCTTGTGCTCGCGCTGGCGCTCTGCCTGCTTGCGGGACTGCTCTCCGGCTGCGGCCAGACCGAGACTCAGACCTCGGAGCCGCCTGCGGAGGAGTCCGCCGCTCCGTCCGAGAGCGTCGCCGAGACCACTACGCCCGAAACCCGCGAGTTTACCGACTCCACGGGCCGTACGGTCACTGTGCCCTATGAGGTGACGAAAGTCGCCATCTCCGGCCCGCTCACTCAGGTCTACGCCATCCCGCTGGTCGGCGACCTCATGGTCGGTGTCTCCAACTACATCGCCGAGGACATAGCTCTCTATCTGCCCGACTACATCTCCGAGCTGCCCGAGCTGGGCCAGCTCTACGGCGGCAAGGGCGAGATGGACCTCGAGGCTCTGCTGGCCGCCGACCCCGACGTCGTCATCGACGTGGGCGACACCAAGGACGGCATCGCTGAGGACATGGACAGTCTGACCGAGCAGACCGGTATCCCCTTCGTCCACATCGACGCCACCGTTGAGACCGCGCCTGAGGCTTACCGCATGCTCGGTGAGCTGACCGGTCAGACCGAGAAGGCCGAGGAGCTTGCGACCTGGTGCGAGGAGACCTACGCCATGATGACCGACATGATGGCCAGGGTCGACGCCGACGGCGCGCGCAAGAGCCTGCTCTACTGCCTGGGCGACAAGGGCCTGAACGTCATCGCCAAGGGCTCCTACCACGCCGAGACCATCAACCTCATGTCGAATAACCTCGCCGAGCTGCCTGAGGTCGTTTCCTCCGGCCTTGGCAATGAGGTCGACCTGGAGCAGATCATGGTCTGGAATCCCGACGTCATAATCTTCGCGCCCGATACCATCTACGACACCGTGGGCTCCGACACGGCCTGGCAGCAGCTCGACGCTATCAGCTCCGGCAACTACTATAAGACCCCCTACGGCCCCTACGGCTGGCTCTCCAGCCCTCCGTCCGTGCAGCGCTACCTCGGCATGCTCTGGCTGGGCGCCCTGCTCTACCCCGACTACTGTGAGTACGACCTCCAGACCGAGGTTACTGAGTACTACAAGCTCTTCTATCAGTGCGACCTGACCCAGGAGATGTACGACAATCTCATGGTCGGCGCCATGCCCGTGGAATAAGCCGCGGCATAAGCGGCATAAACAGAAAAAACTCCCGTCCGGATCTTCCGGACGGGAGTTTTTGCATGTATTTTAGTCCATCCGCTCGTAGGTGCAGAAGCTGCACTCGTACTCGCCGGAGGTGAACGGTTCCTCCTCGACGCATTTCCAGTCGGGCAGAGAGTCAAGGTTGGGGAAATAGGCGTCGGACTTCGGGGTGGCGCCTATTTTTGTTACATAGATACGGTCAAGGTATGGGAACATCCCCATGTAAATGCTGGCGCCTCCGAGGACAAAGACCTTTTCTGCGTTCTGAGCGGCGTCAACGGCCTCCTGCAGCGTGTGCACGACACGAGCGCCTTCGATCTCTGTGTCCTGGCGCGATATGACAAGGTTCTCGCGCCCCTTCAGCGGCTTGCCGCCGGGGAAGTCCTCCATCGTCCTGCGGCCGACTATGACCGTCGAGCCGCTCGTCAGCTGGGCAAAATGCCGCCTGTCCTCCGGCACCACTATGGGCTGAGTGCCCTCGGAGCCGATGCCCCAGTCAGAATACACTGCTACGATAGCGTCCATATGTCCTCCTTTTCTGCCGGATCACACCGCTATGGGTATTTTCTCATTCAGCTCCGTGTACTCGTAGCCGGGCAGGGAGAAGCTGTTCTTTGTGAAGGCGTAAAAGTCCTTCACGCTCTCGTCCAGTATGAGCTTGGGGGCCTTTTTCGGTTCGTTCTCTATTATCTTTTCAATGATCGGTACGTGCCGGTCATAGATGTGCGCATCGGCTATGACATGCACCAGCTCGCCGGCCTCGAGGCCGGATACCTGCGCAAACATGTAGGTCAGCGCCGCGTACTGGCAGACGTTCCAGTTGTTCGCCGCGAGCATATCCTGACTGCGCTGGTTCAATATGGCGTTTAGTGTGTTGCCCGTGACGTTGAAGGTCATAGAATACGCACAGGGGTAGAGCGCCATCTCGTGCAGGTCCTCAAAGTTGTAGATGTTGGTCAGAATGCGGCGGGAGGCGGGGTTGTGCTTGAGGTCATAGAGCACGCGGTCCACCTGGTCGAACTCGCCCTCGGGATACTTGTGCTTCACGCCGAGCTGGTAGCCGTAGGCCTTGCCTATGGAGCCGTTCTCATCTGCCCACTGGTCCCAGACGTGGCTGCCGAGGTCCTTGATGTTGTTGGACTTCTTCTGCCATATCCAGAGCAGCTCGTCTATTGCGCTTTTCCAGTAGGTGCGGCGTATCGTGAGGATGGGGAACTCGCCGCGCAGGTCGTAGCGGTTCACGATGCCGAACTTCTTGATCGTGTGCGCGGGGGCACCGTTGTCCTCCCAGTGAGGACGAACGTTTTGCTCGGTGTCCCAAAAACCATTTTCAAGGATGTCCCGGCAGTTTTTTATGAAGATTTCATCGGCGTAGCTGATGTTCCGGCCTCCAGATAGCGCCAGGAGCGGCGTCTGTAAAAGTTATATAGAATAAGTATAAACCATCCCGGCGGCACCCGCAAGCGGCAATTGCATAGAATAGATTGAGAAAGGGGCGTGGACTTTTATGATTTTTGCCTTATGCGGCGGCGACGGACGACAGGAACGGCTCGCCGGACTGCTGCTCGCGGACGGACACAAGGTGCGGGCCTGGGCACTGGAACGGGCGGAGCTGCCCGAGGGCGTAAAGCACTGCGAGAGCGCGGCGGAGGCCCTTGACGGCGCCGGCTGCATGCTGCTGCCCATGCCGGTGTCCGCGAGGAGCGGACTTTTAAACGCGCCGCACTCGGACTCGACGCACTGTCTGGGCGAAGTGTTCGCGGCGGCGTCGCCGGGGATGCTGGTGTGCGGCGGAATGCCGGGAGCCGCGGCGCACGCCGTGGCCGAGGGCCGGGGGCTGAAGCTGCGCGACTACGGCGCGCGCGAGGAGCTGCTGACCACTAACGCCGTCGCCACAGCCGAAGGCGCCATAGGCCTTCTGCTCGGAGAGACGGAGCGCACGCTTTGGCGCAGCCGGGTACTTATAACGGGCTGGGGCCATGTCGGCAGGACGCTGGCGTCACGGCTCAAGGCCCTGGGAGCGGAGGTCTGCGTACTGGCGCGCAGCGCGGGGAACCGGGCCTGGATAGAGGCCGAGGGCCTCGAGAGCGCCGACGCCCGGGACTTCTCCGGCGCGCTCGCTGGCCGCGACATAGTCATAAACACCGTTCCCGCCCCCATGCTCACGGCGTCGCGCATAGCGGAGCTCGGACCCCGGGCGCTGATCCTGGACCTGGCCTCCGCGCCCGGAGGCACGGACTTCGATGCCGCGCGCGCCTTCGGCATTCGCGCCCTGACCGCCCCCGGATTGCCGGGGAAGTGGTCGCCTCAGACGGCGGCCGAGGCGGTGCGGGATGCGGTGTACAACATTTTGGAGGATGAAAAGGCGTGAACGAACGCAAAAGACTGGGGCTCGCCCTCTGCGGCTCCTATTGCACATACGAAAAGGTGCTCAAAGAGGCTGAGAAGCTCGCCGCCGACTGGGACATTACCGCCGTGATGAGCGAGACCGCCGCTTGCACGGACAGCCGCTTCGGCAAGGCGGAGGATTTCATCGCCCGGCTGGAGGCGCTGACGGGCAAACCCGTGATGCGCACGATAACCGCGGCGGAGCGCGTGGGTCCGGAGCGGCTCTTCGACGTGCTGCTCATAGCGCCCTGCACCGGTGCGACTCTCGCGCGCCTGGCCACCGGACTGACGGACACGGCGGTGACCATGGCGGCCAAGAGCCACCTGCGCAACGGCAGGCCCGTGGTGATCGCGCTCTCCACCAACGACGCACTCTCGGGTTCCGCGGAAAACATCGCTGCGCTGCTCAACCGCAAGAACTACTACTTCGTGCCCTTCGGTCAGGACGACCCGGCGGGAAAGCCCACCTCTCTGCAGGCTGACTTCACCCGCATGGGTGAGGCCGCCGAGGCCGCGCTCGAGGGTCGGCAGCTCCAGCCCGTGCTGAAGTAGGCTGAAAGAAGACATATACAATATAAAATGTTTGTTATCCAGCGGGGACAGCTTTGTCCCCGCTTTTTAACTTAATTTTACATGAAAAATACATGCAGCGTATTTGCAAATGAGGCGGTTAAGTGTATAATGATGTCGTCTTTAACGGGCCAGTTCCGTGAGATTGTAAATTTGTCAAAAAGGAGAGTAATCATGAAAAAGCTGCTATCCCTGTTCCTGGTCATCGCGCTGGCGTTCACGCTTTGCGTCGGCGTGCTGGCCGAGGAGCCGGCGGCCGAGCCCGCCGGTGAAATGGCGGGCCAGATAGTGATCCTGCACACCAACGACGTGCACGGTGCTATCGACGGCTATGCCAAAGTTGCCGCGCTCAAGGCCGAGTATGAGGCCAAGGGCGCCGAAGTCCTGCTCATGGACGCGGGCGACTACATTCAGGGCACGACCAGCGTGAGCGTCTCCAAGGGCGCCACCGCCGTCGAGCTCATGAACCTCGCGGGTTATGATCTTGCCACTCTCGGCAACCACGAGTTCGACTACGGCATGGACAACCTTCAGACCATCCTTGAGAAGGCCGAGTTCGGCGTAGTGGCCGCCAATATCCAGCTCAACGGCAAGGCTGCGTTCGACGCCAACAAGGTGTTCGAACTCGCCGACGGCACCAAGGTCGGCGTGTTCGGTCTCGCCACCCCCGAGACCGCGACCAAGGCCAACCCCGCCATGATCAAGGGCGTGACCTTCCTCGCCGGCGACGAGCTCTACGCTTGCGCTGAGGAGCAGGTCAAGGCCCTCACCGAGGCCGGCTGCGATTACATCATCTGCCTCGGCCACCTCGGCATCGACAGCGAGAGCGAGCCCAACCGCTCCATCGACGTCCTCAGCAAGGTTACCGGCATCGATGTGTTCATCGACGGCCACAGCCACAGTGACTATGAGGTCGTCAAGGCCGCTACCAACGGCACCGGCAAGGTCGGCGACACCCTGATCACCTCCACCGGCACTGCCGCCGCCAACGTCGGCGTCGTCACCATCTCCAAGGACGGCATCACCGTCTCCAGCGTTGACCTCAGCAAGTACGAGGGTTCCGTGAAGACCGTGGCCGACCGCGCCGCCGCCATCAAGGCCGAGATAGAGGCCGAGTACGGCGCCGTGTTCGCCAAGACCGAGGTCGACCTCAACGGCGAGCGCGATCCCGGCAACCGCACTGAGGAGACCAACCTCGGCGACCTCATCGCCGACGCCATCCTGTGGCAGGCCTCCAAGGACGGCTCCCTGCCCGTGGCCAAGGAGAACGTTGTCGCCATCACCAACGGCGGCGGCATCCGTGCCAGCATCGCCAAGGGCGACATCACCAAGAACGACGTTAACACCGTCCTGCCCTTCGGCAACACCGTCACCTATGTGACCGTTACCGGCGAGGTCCTGCTCGAGGCCCTCGAGGCTTCCACCTACTGCACTCCCGAGGCTGTCGGCGCCTTCCCGCAGGTGGCCGGCATCGAGTTCACCGTCGACACCTCCAAGGCCTACGACCAGGGCGAGCAGTACCCCGGCTCCACCTACTACGGCCCGAAGAGCATCAACCGTGTGACCATCACCAGCATCAACGGCAAGGACTTTGATCCCAAGGCCACCTACGTCGTTGTCACCAACGACTTCATGGCCGCCGGCGGCGACACCTACTACGCTTTCACCACCTCCGCCAACATAGTCGACACCGGTATCCCGATGGATGAGGCTCTCATGAGCTACATCACCGAGGAGCTCGACGGCGTCATCACCGCTGAGAAGTACGGCGAGCCTCAGGGCCGCATCACCGTCAAGGCTGCCGAGACCGGCGTGTTCACCGACGTTGCCTCCACCGCCTGGTACTACGAGGCTGTCATGACCGCGTACGAGAATGAGATCATGAACGGTGTCACCGATACCACCTTTGAGCCCCTGACCGCCATGAACCGCGCCATGCTCGTGACCATGCTCTACCGCATGGAGGGTTCCCCGGCTGTTGAGGGCAATGTCTCCGAGATCTTCACCGACTGCAAGGACGGCAGCTACTATGCCAATGCCGTGCTGTGGGCCTACGAGAACAAGATAGTCTCCGGCCGCGGCGAGACCAGCTTCGAGCCTCTGGCCACCATGACCAGGCAGGAGATGGCCGTCATCCTCTACAACTACTCCGTGTTCAAGGGCGCCGCTGAGGTCACCGAGCCTGAGCTCGCCTACGCTGATGCCGAGTCCGTTGCCTCCTGGGCCCTCGCCGCTGTCGATTACTGCACCGACGCGAAGCTCATGAACGGCGTGACCGACACCACCTTCGATCCCACCGGCAGCGCCAACCGCGCCATGGGCGCGACCGTCATGGTCCGCATCCTCGAGGCCGCTGCCTGAGCCAATACCCAGTAAAAAACACCCGCCTCATGGCGGGTGTTTTTTTATGCTCTGTTCAGTTGTTGTACCAGGCTCCGGGGTCGGGACCGCGGTCGGGGCCGGGAGCGGCGTCCTGCTCCCTCAGCATGGAATAATAAAGTGCATAGGTGCTCTCGATATAGGGCAGGGTGTACACCGAAACGAAGGGGATGATGGACAGCAGTGCCCAGCCTATGAAGCTCAGATCGAGTATGAAAAGCTCGGCCTTGTGCCCGCGCATGAGCCGCTTGCTCTCACGGATGCACTCGAAGATGCCCATTTCAGGGTGGTCGAGCAGCAGGTACAGCGCCTGGCGGTAGCGGTAAGCGGCAACTATGCCGGGTATGATGAAGAGCAGCGACCAAAGGAAGGTGAATATGCCTGTGATGATGTTCAGTCCGATTATCTTGAGAAAGCTCTGAAAACCATCCATCAGATTCCAGAGGCTGTTCTGCTGCTGCCTTATCATGCGCAGCACGAAGATGACAAAGCCGGCGTAGAGCAGGTAGCTCATGAAATTGAGCAGGACGTCTATGACATAGGCAAAAACGCCCGGCCTTACCGAGATGTACCATTGTACTAGGACTTCGGGGTTCTCCACAGCATAACCGGAGTTGAGAAGCTGGGCGAGCGTCAGCCCGTCCACGCGCATGAGCCTAGCGGAAAGCAGGCTGATAACATAGATGACGGCGCAGTATATGAGCGCCGTTATATACGGGCTTGTTGTGGAATTGCGCATTGATTCCCGCGCGCGGGCCTTTAGTTCGACGCGGTTATAATACATGACGATGCTCCTTTCAGAGTGCATAAAGATATTTTACACCATAACGCACGACGCGGCAAGAGAATAAATGCCTCTTGCGCTCGGGACGTGAAGTGGTATAATAATATAATTATGAAATTCTATTTTATGCGATAGTTCGCGGGAAGGGAAGCGGGCTCCGGGAGCGGAGCAGACGGCTTATGAATTACAGTAATTGGAATATACCGCCGGAGGGGCCTGAGATACCGTCAGGGCTCACCCAGGCGGGCTATACCCCGCTGCTCGCGGCGCTGCTGAGTCGGCGGGGCATAAGGACGCCCGAGGAGGCGGAGAGCTTCCTGCACGGAGGACCGGAGCTTTTGGGCGACCCGATGCTGCTGCAGGATATGGATAAGGCCGCGGCGAGGGTACGTCTGGCGATAGAGCGGCGCGAGACCGTCGCCGTGTTCGGCGACTACGACGTGGACGGCATCACCTCGGCCTGCCTGGTGACGAGCTGGCTGCGCTCCAAGGGCCTTGAGTGCGAGCCTTACATACCAGACCGCATGGAGGAGGGCTACGGCCTGAATCTCGCGGCAATGGACACCATAAAATCCCGGGGCGCAAGCCTCATAGTTACGGTCGACTGCGGCATTACCGCAGCGCAGGAGGCGGAATATGCCGCCTCGCTGGGTATGGACATGGTGGTCACAGACCACCACGAGTGCGGGGCATGTCCCCTGCCGGACGCTGTGGCGGTGGTGGACCCCAAGCGGCCGGACAGCCGCTATCCGAATGCAGACCTCGCAGGTGTGGGCGTGGCCTTCAAGCTGCTTTGCGCAGTTGAGGGCGACGCCGGGAAGGTGCTCTCCGAGTACGCCGACCTCATCGCCACCGGCACGGTGGCCGATGTCATGCCGCTCACGGGAGAGAACAGATACATAGTCCGCCTCGGGCTGGAGATGCTCAACAGGTCCACGCGTCCGGGAATACGCGCCCTGCTGGCCGAGTCCGGCGCGCTGGGAAAGCGTGTCAGCGCCTCCACCGTGGGCTTCACGCTCGCGCCGAGGCTCAACGCCGCAGGGCGGCTCGGCCGCGCGGACGTCGCCGTACGACTGCTGCTCACCGAAGACGATGACGAGGCCTCCCGCCTCGCCGCCGAGCTCTGCCGCCTCAACCGGGAGCGGCAGGAGATAGAGCACGGCATATATGAGGAGGCGCGGGAGCTCCTGAGCGCCGAGCGCCCCAGTGCCCCCATAGTACTGGCCGCCGAGGGCTGGCACCAGGGCGTCATAGGCATAGCGGCCTCAAAGCTTGCCGAGGAATTTTCCCTGCCCGCCATCATGATCTGCCTGGACGGCGAGAGCGGAAAGGGTTCCTGCCGCAGCTGCGGCGGCTTCAACCTCTTTGATGCGCTCTCCGCCTGCTCGGACTGGCTTGAAGGCTTCGGCGGACACGCCCTGGCCGCGGGACTTTCGATAAAGCGCGGGCAGGTGGACGGTTTTCGAGCCGCGCTCGCGGAGTACTACCGCAGCGTGCCGCCCGCGGAAGCGCCCAGCCTGGTCTGCGACCTGCGCGTCGAGGATCCGGAGCTGCTTTCCATGGACTGCGTGGAGTCGCTCGAAGAGCTGGAGCCCTACGGCACCGGCAATCCTAGGCCCACGCTCTGCATCGTGGATGCGCTGCTCGACAGGGTGACGCCGATAGGCGGCGGCCGCCATCTCAAGCTCCGGCTGGAGAAGGGCGGGGTGTTCTTCGACTGCGTGATGTTCTCCCGCCGCGAGGATGAGCTCGGCGCCCGCGAGGGCGACAGGGTGGACGCGGCATTTTATCCGCAGATAAACGAATACCACGGCCATCGCTCCGTACAGCTGCTTATGACGGAGCTGCGGCAGACCGACACTCTGCCGCTGTGCCTGGACATACTTGAAAACAGACTGCCCGGCCCCTGGGCCGGCTCCGACCTCTGCCCGGACAGGAGCGACTTCGTACGCGTCTGGCGCTGGCTGGAGCGGCGCGGAGGCAGCGCGGGCGGCGAGGTGAGCGATATAGCCGGCTGGCGTCCCGGAGGGATGCACCCGGCCAAGCTGCTCATATGCCTGCGTGTGATGCGTGATCTCGGCCTTGTAAAAGCCGAGCGCAGTGGGAACAATATCCGCGTGCACATGTGCCCGAGGCAGGGCAAGGCTGATCTTGCTTCGCACCCGATACTGATAAAGCTCAGAGCATATAGAGAAAGATACCGCAGAGGGAGGTGAGCCCGATGATGCCTGGGATGAAAAACACAAATAAATCCGAATACCGGGACGAGATAATAAGGGCCCAGTCCTCAATACCGGTAATGGACCCTGAAGAGTGCTGGAAGAGCCTCGAGTCCAAGATACGCTCCGGCAACATCACTATGGATATGGGCCGGGTCAGGGACGCTTATGAGTACGCCGTGAAGCTCCACGAGGGGCAGAAGCGGCGCGACGGCTCGCCCTACGTCACGCACTGCGTCGCAACGGCCGAGATAATCGCCGAGCAGGGGCTCGACGAGGATTCGGTCGTCGCCGCGCTGCTGCACGACGTGATAGAGGATACGCCCGCTACCTATGACGATGTGAAGCGCCAGTTCGGTTCCACTGTGGCGGACATAGTCGAGGGCGTCACCAAGCTGACGCGCGTGCAGTATACGAGCCACGAGGAGGAGCAGGCCGAGAACCTGCGCAAGATGCTCATCGCCATGGCGAAGGACATCCGTGTCATCCTCATCAAAATTGCCGACCGCCTGCACAACATGCGCACCATGGACTACCAGAGCGGGGAAAAACAGCTCATAAAGTCCGCTGAAACGATGGAGATATACGCCCCCATCGCGCACAGGCTCGGCATGCAGAAGATAAAGTGGGAGCTGGAGGACCGCTCGCTCTACTACCTCGACCGCGAGGGCTATAAGGAGATAACCGACGCCCTCTCCACGCGCATGGATACGCTCCGCGTCTTCATGGACAAGGTGGAGAAGCAGATACAAAAGCGCATGGACGACGAGGGCATAGACGCCACGGTCTACGGGCGCATCAAGCACATTTACAGCATCTACCGCAAGATGTTTGCCCAGCAGCTGGACATAAACGGCATCTTCGACCTCTGCGCCTTCCGCGTCATCGTCGACAGCATCCCGGATTGCTATAACGCGCTGGGCATGATACACGACATGTACAAGCCCGTGCCCGGCCGCTTCAAGGACTACGTTTCCACGCCGAAGCCGAACGGCTATCAGAGCGTGCACACGACCGTCATCGGCTCCGAGGGCATACCCTTCGAGGTGCAGATACGCACCTGGGACATGCACCTCACCGCCGAATACGGCGTTGCTGCACACTGGAAGTACAAGTCCGGCGAGCAGGGCGTCAAGGAGGGCGACGAGGAGAAGTTCGCCTGGGTACGCCGTCTGCTGGAGGCCCAGCAGGAGACGGACGCGACGGAGTTCGTGCATGACCTCAAGATAGACATGTTCGCAGACGAGGTGTTCGTGTTCACGCCCTCGGGCGACGTCATAAACCTCCCTGCGGGCGCTACGCCCATAGACTTCGCCTACGCCATACACTCCGGCGTCGGCAACGCCATGGTCGGCGCCTCGGTAAACGGGCGCATTGTAACCTTCGACCACGTGCTGCAAAACGGCGACATCGTCGAGGTCCGCACCTCCAAGAGCGCCCCCGGCCCGAGCCGCGACTGGCTGCAGCTCGCTAAGAGCTCCAGTGCGCGCACCAAAATCAAGCAGTGGTTCAAGAAGGAAAAGCGCGAGGAGAACGTCCAGCGCGGCCGCGACATGTTCGAGACCGAGCTCAAGCGCAACGGCCTCACCATGGCCGACGTCATGGACGAGGACGTTCTGCCGCACATCCTCAAGAAGCTCTCCGTGCCGTCCATGGACGAGCTTTACGCCGCGATAGGCTACGGCGGACAGACCGCCGTGCGCAGCGTCAACCGCGTAAAGGACGAGCTTGCGCACATAAAGCGGCCTGAGAAAAAGACGGTACTCGACAAAATAAACGAGCAGGCCGAAAAGCGCGTGGCGAGGCCCCAGAAGGCCGTCCACGGAGTGCTGGTCGAGGGCCTGGACAACTGCCTCATCAAATTTTCCAAGTGCTGCACCCCAGTGCCGGGAGACGATATCGTGGGCTTCATCACCCGCGGCAACGGCGTCTCCATACACCGGACGGACTGCCAGAACTACCTCAAGCAGCGCCTCGCCACAGGTGCGGACGGCCGCTGGATAGAGGTGAGCTGGGCGGACCACACCACGGACCTCTATATCACCACACTGCGTATACTTGCCAAGGAGCGCTCCGGCCTCATCATGGACATCGCCACGGTGCTCAACGCGCTCAATGCCAAGGTGCGCAGCCTCTCGGCGAGGGACGTCGGCAACGACCAGTCCACCGCCACGGTCACGGTCGAGGTCAGGGGCCTCGACGAGCTCAAGGGCATCATAAACCGCATCGCCGCCATACGCGGCGTGATAGAAGTCAGGAGGGCAAGCTCATGAGGGCAGTCGTTACAAGGGTGACCTCCGCCTCCGTGGAAATAGGCGGCAAGGTCAAGGGCAGCATAGGCAAGGGCTTCCTCGTGCTGCTCGGCGTAAATACGGCGGACACTGAGGCTGAGGCCAAAAAGGTCGCGGACAAGATCTGCGGCCTGCGGGTTTTCGAGGACGAAAACGGCAAGATGAACGTAAATCCCAAGGACGCGGGCGCGGAGCTGCTGATAATCAGCCAGTTCACGCTCTATGCGGACGCAAAGAGCCGCCGCCCCGGCTTCACGCGTGCGGCGAGGCCGGACACTGCGGTGCCGCTCTACGAGCTGGTGATCTCCGAGTGCCGCGACCGCGGATTTAAGGTCGAGACGGGCGAGTTCGGCGCGGAGATGCAGGTCGCCTCTGTGAACGACGGGCCCGTGACAATAATCCTTGATACGGAGGAATTGTAATGCTTATAAAAACTCTGCCGGTAGGGCAGCTTGAGACGAACTGCTACGTTGTCACCGACGAGAACGCGCTCGAGTGCGCCGTCATCGACCCCGGCGATGAATCCAATACCATACTCAATTACATCGAGGACAACAAGCTCAGCTGCAAGGCGGTCATGCTGACACACGCCCATTTCGACCATGTCGGCGCGGTGAACGCCGTGCTCGAGGCTACGGGCGCTGAGTTTTATATGTGCGAGAAGGAGCGCGAGCTGGCCAGCAGCCCCGCCTCCGGCCACTTCTGTGTGCCCGAGAACACCAAGTTTTATAAGGAAGGGGACGAGGTCCGGGTCGCCGGGCTCACCTTCCGCGTGATGGAGACCCCGGGACACACGCCCGGCGGCGTCACTCTCATCTGCGGCGACGCGCTCTTTACCGGCGACACGCTCTTCCGCGGCTCCTGCGGACGTACGGACTTCCCCGGCGGAGATATGCGCGAGGAGCTGCGTTCGCTCAAGCGTATCGCCGAGCTCGAGGGCGATTACGAGGTCTATCCCGGCCACGCCGAGAGTTCCACACTCTCCATAGAGCGCGAGCACAATCCCTATGTGCGTCACGCCCTAGAGAAGATGTGAGCCATGCCCAACGCCATCGACTACATCGACTGGAGAGGGGACATTCCCTTTTCGGTCTCACCCTTCAACGAGGTGGATAACCTCCTCATGTGCAAGATCGTCTCCCTGGACTTCACGGGCATAGTACCCTCCGAGGGCGAGCGTAGCATTCAGGAGGCCGCGCAGGGCTATTTCGACAAGTTCGGCGAGGAGGACGTGCGCCGGGGCGTGCTGTTGGCCCCCGGTGCGGTCACCATGCTCAAGAAGATGCTGAAGGCTCCGAGATTCCAGGAACTGAAGCTGCGCGACTATGTCTACCACGTGGACCCCGCGGCGGAGAAGCAGTTTTCCGCCATGACCATCGTTCTGCCGGACGAGACGCGCTTTATCGCCTTCCGCGGTACCGACGACAACATCGTCGCCTGGAAGGAGGACTTCAACATGGGCAGCCTCGACGCCGTCCCCGCACAGACGGACGCGGCGAGCTATCTCATGCGCGCGGCCTGGCGCTTTGAAGGTAAGATGCGCGTCGGCGGCCACTCCAAGGGCGGAAACCTTGCCGTCTACGCCGCCATGCACAACCCCGAGGAGCTGCAGGAGCGGATAATTGAGGTCTACAACAACGACGGCCCCGGCTTCCGCGAGTCCGTGCGCGACCTGCCCGAGTATCAGCGCATCGCTGCGAGGATACACACCCTGGTGCCGCAGTATTCGCTTGTGGGCGTGCTGCTCAGCCACGACGGGGACTTTGAGATAGTCGAGAGCACCGAGACAGGCATCTCCGCGCACAACGGCTACACCTGGGAGGTGCTGGGCACGAGCTTTGTCCGCTGCCAGGACTTCTCCTTCCGCACGCGCGTTTTCAACGATGCGGTCCACGGCTGGGCGGACGGGCTCGACCTGCAGCAGCGCCAGGAGCTGACGGACGCTGTGTTCGGCGCGCTGGAAGCCACCGGCGCCAAGACGCTCACCGACCTCACAGAGCAGAAGGTACGCAAGGCGCTGACCGCAGCCCGCGACCTCTTCGGCGACGAGGAGCAGAGGGAGCTCTTTGTGGACTCCATGGAGCTGCTCTTCAAGGAATACGCCTCATCTGCAAGGCGGGCACTGCCGCTCGGCAAGCTGCGCCGCAGAAAGAAGGCGGCCGATTGAGGCCCGAGCTCGCCGGCGCGCTCATAAGGCGCGCGAGACTTGAAAAGAACTGGAGCCAGGAGGGGCTGTGCCGCGGCATATGCTCCGTCTCCTGGCTCTCTAAGATTGAGGCCGGGCGCGAGGGGGCGGACCCCGAACTCGTCGCGGCGCTCTTCGCGCGGTTGGGCATGGACATGTCCGAGCGCCCCGCGGCAGCGGAGCTTGTCGACCGCTGCTACGAGGCGGCCTTCTCCCTGGACTACGAGGGCTGGGACGCCCTGAATACGGAGCTTGAGGCCGCGCGGCTTGAAAATGGGCCGTGCTGCGTGGACGCGGAGCTGCTCGGACGGCTCTTTTCCGACGAACACGCCGCTCCGGACTGGGTTCGGGCCATGGAGGAGGCGCTCGAGCCGAGGCAGCGAGCGCTGCTCTGCTGGCTCTCGGGCGACTTTGAGACCCTCTGCCGCGTTGACGGCGCGGCCTATTCCCTTTATCTGCGCGGGGAAGCTGCCTACTGCTCAGGGAACAACACCCTGGCCTTGGAGCTGCTCGAGCGCGCATGCCGCCTTGCATCGGACGAGGGGCGGCTGCGCATCCTCATGCACGCGAGATTGACCATCGGCAACTGTTACAGTAACTCCATGCAGTACGAGGCCATGCTCCGGCACTACGAGGCCGCGGAGCGTATGGCCCGGACGCTGGGCGACGCCGACACCGTGCGCAGCATCGAGTATAACCGCGCGGCCACGGCGCTGGAGCTGGGCCGTGCGCAGGAGGCCTACGACGCGCTCACAAGGCTCGGTGCGGAGAGTGCGATGGAGCTGCACAAGCTGGCCGTGGCCTGCGAGCTGCTGGGCAGACGGGATGAGGCCCTCGAGGCCCTCGAGCACGCGGGGAATCCGACAGTCCCCTCGCCTGAGCCCGTGCGCGGGCTGGCCGGGCGCATCTGCGGATTGGTGAGATACCGGCTGGAGCACCCGGATTACCTCGAACGTCCGGAATACGGCGCGGAGCTCATGGAGCTCTTTGAGATAATGCGGCGCGAGCTGCCCATAGGCTACGCGAGTTTCCACCTCCCGCGCGTGCTCGAGTGGCTCCGGGCGCGGCGAATGTACCGCCAAGCGTATGAGCTGCTGCTCGATTTTCCTGGGTATAACGGTTCAAGCAAAATTTAAACGGCTGTTTTGGAGACGATTTTCCCAAAACAGCCGTCTTTTATTTTCTAAAGCCCCGGCCTACAATATTGGTCGAGGTGATAAATTTGAAACCGAAGCTCTGGACGAGGGACTTCACGCTGCTCATATCCGCCACCGTGCTGGGCGCGGCGGGGGGCATCGCGGGTTCATTTGCGCTCTCGTTTTTGGTATACGAGGAGACGGGCAGCACACTGTCCGCGGCGCTGCTCATAGCCATAAACGTCATACCTGGCTTCATCGTTCCGCTCGTGGCCGCGCCCTTTATGGACCGCCTGCCGCGCAAGCCCTTTCTCGTCGGCGGGGACGCGGTCAACGGAGCGCTCTACGCCGCGGCGGGGTTCTATCTGCTGCGGAACGACTTCACCTACGTTGGCTATCTTTTCTTCTCCCTGCTGCTCTCGAGCCTCTCGGCCTTCGACTCCCTGGCCTATCAGAGTATCTTCCCGAGGCTCATACCCGAGGGCGCGGAGGAGCAGGGCTACACCGTCTCGTCCATGGTCTACCCCGTCATGCAGGTGGTCATGGCCCCGGCCGCTGCCTGGCTGATGGAGGCCGTCGGCGTGGCGGCCATACTCATAGGTCAGGGTGCGCTCTCCATACTTGCCGCCTTAGTCGAGAGCCGGATAAGCGTCAAAGAGGAGCGGAGGCTCGGCGGGGAGGGTTTCTCCCTCCGCCGCTGGCTGGGCGATCTGAGGGAAGCCGCGGCCTATCTCAAAAAGGAGCGCGGCCTGCTGGCCATATTTACCTACATGGCCGTCACAAACGGTGTAGGGAATGGCTATTCGTCCCTTTTTGTCGCCTACTTCAGCGCGGCCCCGGCGCTCTATTCGCTCTTTTCCGTTGCAGAGTTCGCGGGCCGCAGCATAGGCGGCGCGGTGTGCTACAAGCGTGAGATACCACGAGGCAAGCGGTACAAGTACGCATTCTTTGTCTACAATGCCTATGAGCTGATGGACGCCACGCTGCTGTGGCTGCCGTACCCGCTCATGCTCCTTAACCGGGCGGCAGCCGGCTATCTCGGCATAGGCAGCGCGACGATGCGCCTCGCGGCCGTGCAGAGCTATATCCCCGACGAGATGCGCTCGAGGATAAACGCCTTTGAGGGCATGCTGTATTATCTCGGCATGGGTGTGTTCAGCCTCATAGTCGGTGCGCTGGGTGAGGTCATGAGCCCCGGTGCGGCGGTGAGCATGTGCGCAGGCTTTGCGATAGCCGTATGCTGGCTCACCATCTTCCGCCGCAGACGCGAGGTCGGCGCGGTGTACGACGCTCAGCCGGCCACCGCCGCCTGAAGCACGGCATTGGCCACGGGGCCCGCGTTGGCGAGGCCGCCGCCCGCGTGCTCGAGGATGACCACGAAGGCGTAGGGGTGCTCCGGGTCGTTCAAAAAGCCGGTCATCCAGGCGTGGCTGGTACCGTCGCCAACCTCGGCGGTGCCTGTCTTGGCCGAGACGTTGAGGCCCGGGAAGACCCAGCTGCCGTAGGCGTTCTGGACGTTATAGTTCATCATTTCGGATAGCTTCCGCGCCGTGTCTGCGGAGAGCAGCTCCGTCTCCTTGTCGAGCGAGCCGTGGCCGAGGAGCGTCGGTTCATACACCGAGCCGCCGTTGGCTATGGCGGAGACATAGCGCACCATGGCGTAGGGGCAGACGAGGTCTTCATACTGGCCGACTCCGGACCAGGCCAGGCCCACGGAGCCCTCCTCGCCCTTGGTGAAGCTGCCGGACAGGACGTCCATGCCGTCAAGCGTGAGAGCGGCGGTCATGCCCAGCTTCTCGGCGTATTCGGCCATGATGTCCGGCCCAAGCTCGAGGGCGAGCGTGCCGAAGGCGCAGTTGCAGGAGTTGGCGAGCGCCTGCTCTATGGTCTGGGAGCCGTGATTGCCCGTGCAGGTGAGTTTGGCGCCGTCCACTATCATGCTGCCCTCGCACCAGAGGCTGCGCTCAAAGAGGTCGGGTATGTTGTCTATGGCCGCGGCGAGAGTGACCAGCTTGAACACCGAGCCGGGCGTGAAGGAGGAGCTCAGACACTTGTTGAGGTAGGTGCCTTCGGCCGGCTCCGAGGTCGGATTCGCCGGGTCGTCTCCGGGCGAGGAGACCATGCAGAGTATCTCGCCCGTCGTGTAATCCATGAGCATCACAGCTCCGTTTCGCCCCGCAAGGGCGGAGTAGGCCGCGACATTGAGTGAGGAGTCGATGGTAAGGCTAATCGTCTCGCCGCTCGTTGCTCCCTCTATAAAGTTGTAGCCTGCCAGCTTGTCGCGGAACTGCCGGAGCGCTCCGGTACGGATATTGCCGGCGGTGTCGCCTATGAGGTGATAACAGGCCACGCGCGTGGACCAGTCCTCGGCGAAAGAGTAACCGTCGTCACCCGAGGTGTACAAGACTACGCCGTTGCGGTCCAGGATCGTGCCGCCCGGGGTGCCGCCGTTGAAGTACGAGGCCCAGGCGCCGCCGTCGTCCGCGAGGCGGACGAGATATACCGCAAGCCCCACGACCAGCAGGGCCGCTATGAGAAGTGCCGCCGAAGCGCGGCGCTTTACTTTTTTCATGCTTCGGCCTCCTCGCGCTCGTCGTCGTAGTCGTCATCATCATAGTCGTCGTCATACTCGTCGCGCCGTCGCGGCGCCTTGTCCCGGCTGACGACAAAGCTTGCGTCGCGCCGGGTGTCTGTGGCCTTGACGAAGGCGAGCAGCATCCAACACGATATGAGCGAGGTGCCGCCCTTGGAGACGAAGGGGAAGGTTACGCCCGTGAAGGGCAGAATGTCAAGAGAGCCGAAGACGTTCAGACCCATCTGAACCATGAGCAGACTGACCGCCGCACAGCCGGCGATGACGTAGAAGGTGCTGCGTCCCTGCGCCGCGTTGCGTACGGCAAAGAGCGCGAGCGCGATGACAGCAAACATGGCCAATACGGCTATGATAAGGCCCAGCTCTTCACTGACCACGGCAAAGACCATGTCGGTCTCGGCGGCGAAGATGTCCTTGAGCCAGCCGTTGCCCGCGCCCTTGCCGAAAAGTCCGCCCGAGGCGGCTGCGCTCATGGCGTGGGTCTGCTGATAGCCCTTGTCCCATACGTCCTCCCAGACATGGCCCCAGGCGGAGAAGCGGTCGGCGATGTATGGCTTGACAGAGAGAACGAGAAAGCCAGCCATTACCGCGCCAGAGACCGCGAGGAACAGGGTGGCGAAGCTGCCGGAGCGCATGAAGGATATGACAAGGAAGGTCGCAAAGAAGATTACCGCCGTGCCGAAGTCGCCGATGAGCGCAAGCGCTATGACGCAGATGGCGGAGAAGACGATGAACACAAAGAGGTTGCGCCGCGCGAACAGCCTGTCGAGCGTCGCGGCGCCGGTGTAGATGTAGAGCACCTTGACGAGCTCGGAGGGCTGGAAGCTGACGCCCGCTATGCTCAGCCAGTTCTTGGCGCCGAATACGGCCTCGCTGAATACGACGTTCACGGCCAGCAGGCCCAGCGCGGCCGCGGCGGCAAGAAAACGTGAGGACTTGACTCGCTCGAGGCTTCTCAGCCAGGCGCCGAGGAAGAAATAGAGCGCGACGCCGAGTATTATGAAGATGGTCTGCCGGAACATGTCATCAGGCGTAGCCGTGGCGCAGACCGCCGTGCCCAGTGTGGTCAGGAAAAAGGCCAGCGTCTCGGGTTCAAAGCCCGTGCGGCGTACGCTTCGCGTCACGAGATAGCAGAACCACTCTGTGACCATCAGCGCGAAGAAGGCGAGGCAGATGGGGAACAGATATTCCTCCTTGGCCGTGACCGCGAATTCGAGCGTCAGGAAGGCCTGGAAAAGCGAGAGGATGAGCAGCGTCACGCCGGGGCCGACGAAGCGCCCGGGTGCCGTCCGCCGACGCTCGAGCGCCGCGCGCTCAGCCGCGTCTATTTCGCGGAATGTCATTACTGCGTCGCCGAACTCCACGGTGTCGCCGTCCTCGACGGGCTCGAGTATGTCGATCTCGTCGCCGTTTATATAGGTGCCCTCGCGGGAGCGCAGGTCGGACAGCGTCCAGTATCCGTCGCCGTCGCGCTGCAGTGAGGCGTGCAGCTTTGAGACGCCGGGCATGTCGAGCACCACGTCCGAGGACGCCGCCCGGCCTATTATGCTCTCCCAGTGCGCGACTGGCAGGGCTGCTCCGTCCTCGTCGAGCAGGTAGGCCCAGGTCTCGGGCTCGTACTTTTCACGGAGCATGGAGCGTATGCAGCGCAGCAGTATCCACAGCGCAAGAATGGGCAGCAGATACTTCGTGCCTGTCATTATATATGTTGTGAGGTCAGGGATCTCGGGCAAGATGCCACCCCCTTACAGAGTATAGACCGGAGCAATTATATCATTTTGCCGCCTAGTTGACAACGGGTGGCGGGTACTCTAAAATAGCGGTATGTGGCGTAAGACGAAGTTTTGGATAGTTTTGTTCTCCGCGCTCTTCATTCTGGGCGGCGGAGCTTTTCTGCTGCTCCGCGGTACGGATACGGGCGCGCGTACGGCGCGCATCTCGCTCGACGGGGAGCTATATGAGGAGATAGACCTGAACGCCGTGGCCCTGCCCTACGACATTACCATCGAGACGGAGCTGGGCTATAACATCATACACGTCGAGCACGGGGCGATCTCGGTAACGGAGGCAGACTGCCCGGATCAGGTCTGCGTGCGTCAGGGCAAGATAACAGGTTCGATGGTGCCCATAGCCTGCCTTCCGCACAGGCTGGTCATAGAGATAGTGGAGGCCGAGTCATGACGAAGACAAAGAAGCTCTCACTGCTCGCGGCGTTGACAGCGGTCGCGCTGACGATTTTCGTTGCCGAGGCTCAGATACCGCCGGTAGTGCCCGTGCCGGGCGTGAAGCTGGGGCTTGCGAACATAGTCACGCTGGTCACGATGGCCCTTCTGGGCCGTAAGGAGGCCGGAGCCGTGCTTGTCGTGAGGCTCATACTGGGCAGCGCCTTCGCGGGCGGTTTTTCCGGGCTCATGTTTTCCGCGGCGGGCGGCGCAGCAGCCTATCTCGTCATGTGCCTGCTCATAAAGGTGTTTCCCGAGAAGATGATGTGGGTCGTCAGTGTTCTGGCCGCTCTCGCGCACAACGCGGGACAGCTGGCCGTGGCAGTCTGGGTCTCGGGCTCGGCGTCCATGCTCTACTACGGCACCGTGCTCGCAGCGGCCGGCGTGGTGACCGGCCTGTTCACCGGTTTTGGCGCCATGTACCTCACGCGGGCCATGAAAAAGCTGCTCGGCTGAGTTTTTACATGGAAGTGTTTACAATTTGGTCTTGAAAGCCGGGGACCTTTGAGTTATAATGCTAAGGCTATACGCCTAAAGGGCGAATGATGGTATTTTTAAATTGTAAAGGATGAAGCACCAATGAGCGCATCGCAGGACAAAAAGAGACGCCAGACCGAGCGCATGGAGGGCACCGACAAGCGTACCCTTGCAGAGCGCGAGGCCGCCCAGAAGGCTAAAAAGGAGCGTACACGCTGGGGCATCGTCGGCGCGATAATCGTGGTCTTCGCCGTGGTCATCATACTGCTGAACACCAACCTGTTTTACAGCGGCACGACTGCGATCACCATAGGCGACTACAAATACACGAACGCTGACTTCCAGTATTACTACTCCAATGCCTATGCCAGCTTTATGAACAGCTACGGCAGCTACTTCAGCATGTTCGACACGACGCAGGACCTGGACGATCAGGCCTTTGACCCGACGTACATCACCATGTTCGGCGGCACCGTGCCCGAGAGCCTCGGCGAGGACGCGAGCTGGAAGGATTACTTCGAGGCCGTTGCCATTGAGAACATGGTCGAGATAACTGCTCTGTACGACAGCGCCGTGAAGGAGGGTTATACCCTCTCCGAGGAGGACGCCGCATCCATTGAGGAGGCTGTCGCCAGCTTCGATACCGCCGCCGAGAGCTACGGTCTGCGCAACGGCGAGGCCTTTGTCTCCTTCTACTACGGCAAGGGCAACACCATAGAGTCCGTGAGCGCACTCATGGAGCGCGGCTATATCGCCTCCGCCTACGCGCAGGACAAGTATGACTCCTTCGAGTACACTTCCGACGAGCTGAACGCCTACTACGACGAGCACAAGGACGAGCTCGATGCCTTCAGCTTTGAGTACTACCTTGTCTCCGCCGAGAAGGAGGAGGTCACCGAGACCGTCACTGACGAGGAGACCGGCGAGGAGACCGAGCAGACCAGCGAGAAGGTCACCGACGCGACCATGGCCGCCGCTAAGGAGACCGCTGACCAGCTGCTCACCGCCGCCGAGAACGGCCGTGACGAGGGCGCCATGAGCTTCTCCGAGGCCGTGACCGAGGTCGCGGGCGCGGAGGCCGAGGCCACCGAGTTCGTCAACACCCTCGGCGTCAACAGCCTGAGCTATCTGCCCGACGCCGTCTCCGACTGGCTCACCGACAGCTCCCGCGAGGAGGGCGACATGGCGGTGCTCGAGGTCGAGGACAGCGGCTACTACGTCGTCTGCTTCAACGGCCGCAGCGACAACACCGACTACAACGCCGTGAACTTCCGCCACATCCTCATCAAGGCCACGGACGAGGATGAGGACGGTGAATACAGTGCAGAGGAGCTCACCGCTGCAGAGGATAAGATCAACGAGATCTACGACGAGTGGGTAAACGGCGACGCCACCGAGGACAGCTTTGCGGAGCTTGCCAACGCCAACAGCGAGGACTCCGGCTCCAACACCAACGGCGGCCTCTATGAGCACGTCGGCAAGAACAGCATGGTTGACGTCGTCAACGACTTCATCTTCAACCCCGACACCAAGCCGGGCGACACCACCATCGTTCTCAATGAGAGCTCCAGCTACACCGGCTATCACCTCATCTACTTCGTCGGCGCCGACGAGATGAGCTACCACGACTGCCTGGCCGACTACGGCACCGGCACCGTTGAGGGCCTGCGTCAGCCTGACTACAACACTTGGCACGACGAGCTCGTCGCCACCTACTCCGCCAGCGTGAACAGCTTCATCAACTGGTTCGCGAAGGTGTAAAAGAACAAAACAACAAAATGGGCGGCCTTCGGGCCGCCCATTTCAGTATCGGAGGCGAGAGAGTGATAGAGAGGACAAAACGCACCGAAATGCTGCTCGGCGCGCCGGCCATGGAGCGACTGCGCGCGGCGCATGTCATCGTATTCGGCCTCGGCGGCGTGGGCTCCTGGTGCGCCGAGGCGCTGGCCCGCTCAGGGCTGGGCAGACTCACGCTGGTGGACGAGGACTGCGTCTCGGAGTCCAACCTGAATCGCCAGGTCTGCGCCCTCGGTTCCACGCTGGGCCGTCCCAAGGCGGAGGTCATGGCCGAGCGGCTGCGCGACATCGCGCCCGACGCGGAGCTCATCCCCGTCACCGCGCGCTATGAGGCCGCGAGCCGGAGCCGTTTTTTCCCGGGCGGCTATTCCTATGTCGCGGACTGTATAGACCTCGTCTCCTGCAAGCTTGACCTTATCGAGGCCGCGCTGGGGGGCGGGACGCCCATCATTTCGGCCCTCGGCACGGGCAACAAGCTGGACGCGTCACGTCTCGAGGTCTGCGATCTCGCCGAGACGCGCGGCTGCCCGCTGGCACGCGTCATGCGGCGGGAGCTGCGCCGCCGCGGTATTGAACACCTTCGGGTCGTGTACAGCCCCGAGGAGGCGACCGAGCCCTCACAGCCCGACGCGCCGCCGCCGGGGCGCAGGAGCGTGCCCGGCTCCACAGTCTGGGTGCCGGCGTCGGCAGGGCTGCTCATGGCGCAGACCATTATACTGGATATAGCGGGGGTGGAGCTGTGAAAAAGGCTGTTTCCGCAGCCCTGGCCCTCTGCTTCCTCCTGCTTTCGGCCTGTAGCGGGGCAGAGGATGTCAGCGCCCGTGACAGGGCTGAGAGCGAGTTTAGCAGGATAGTCTCCCAGGCCGTATCGGCGATAGAGCGAGTACGGCGCGACGAGCTTTCCAAGGCCACGCAGCCCTTTGACAGCGCGGACGCGTACAAGGGTGAGATAGACGTCTCCGACGAGGAGCTGGAATACCTGGACGCGGTGGGAGATTACATAGTCGAGTCCATGCCCGAGGGCCTTTCGGCCTACGACCAGTACCGCTACCTTGGCTACGTGCTTTCGCTCTGCGCCGAGTACGACTACGAGCTGCACGAGGATACGCTCAACGAGACGCCCTACGGCGCGCTTATCGAGGGCAGGGCGATCTGCATGGGCTACACGAATACGATGCTCTGGCTCTGCGAAAAGGCAAACCTGCGCTGCTCTGCCATAAGCGGCTACGCCAGCTGGAACGGCGAGGAGCACGGCTGGAATCTTGTTTACCTTGAGGACGGCAGCTACTACGTGGATATCACCTGGTGCGACCAGCACGGTGAACCGGGCACGGAGAGCTGGAACGACTATTTTATGGTCACGGAGGAGCGCCTGCTGGAGGACCACGGCATATGGACGGGCGGTCCCGCGACCGGCACGGAGGACTATTCATCATGAAGACGCTTGTTGAAACTACAAGACTGAGCCTGCGCGAGTTTACGCCGGACGACTACGACGCGCTCTGCCTGATGCTCAGGGACGCGGAGACAATGTATGCGTACGAACATGCCTTTTCCGAGGCCGAGTCACACGCCTGGCTGCAAAACCAGCTGAACCGCTACGAGAAATACGGCTTCGGTCTCTGGGCGGTCATTCTCAAGGAGAGCGGTGAGCTCATCGGCCAGTGCGGTCTGACGATGCAGGACGCGGCTGAGTTCGGCGAGGTTGTAGAGGTGGGCTACATCTTCCGCAGGGCTCACTGGCACAAGGGCTACGCCTCGGAGGCCGCCGTCGCCTGCAGGGACTATGCCTTTGAGAAGCTCGGTGTGCCGGAGGTGTTTTCCATCATCCGGGTCGGAAACACGGCCTCTGAAAACGTGGCGCGCCGCAACGGCATGACACCGCGCGGCGCGCTCACGAAGCACTATTACGGCATGGATATGCCGCATACGATATTTTCCGTCCGTGCGGAGGAGCTTTAATCTATACCCAGGTACTCCATGAGCTCGCCCCAGAGCTCGAGCAGGCGGAACTTGAACACCACGCCCTCACCCTCGCCGGAGAGCAGCTGCGCACTGTCGCCTCCGAGGGTCTCGAGGGCGTTTTCCGCTTCTGCGGCGGAGAGGCAGAGCGGCGGAAAGACGACGCACCACCAGTTGTGGCCCTCGCCCTCGCCGAGGACTACGCGCAGGGACTCGTAGCTGCCGGCGGGCAGGGCAAAGCTGCCGTAGTCCCGGGTGGGGTAGTACTCCCGGCTGAGCGTTACGCTGACCTTGCGGCCCTCTGCGGCGGTCTCGGCGGCGGCTTTGATGCCGTCAAGCTCGGCGCTTATGAGCTCGCGCGCCTCTGCGGCGTCATCTGCGCCCTCGAGCCGGGGCTCGAGATAGGCAAGCACGCTGTCGCGCACTCGGAGTTTTATCTCCTGTTCCTCGGCCTCGTCGGAGACGGCGATGACGTGGAGCCGCACGAGCGCGTCGGAGAGCGCTTCGCTGCGCGCGCTGGCCCAGGTCCCGGCGCAGAGCGTTATGCAGAGCGCGAGCAGCATCGATATTTCCCATTTTTTGAGCAGTTGAGCTTTCATCCTATGTACCTCCGACGCTATTATCGCCGGAGGCTTCCTGGATTAAACTCCCCAGGCCATAAAGTTTTGCCCGCCTTTGAAAAGGCGGGCAAAACCATTATTCACGCGCAGCGCGAAATATCAATTCGTTATATCGCGAGTGAGCGCTTCGATGCGCTCGGTCCACTTTTTAAGTTCCTTGTTCGGACGGCCCTCAGCGCCCCTGACGGCGCGCAGCAGGGCCTCCGCCGCGGCAATGAGTGCGGCAAAGTGCTTATTCATGGGCTTGCGCTCCGGAGCGGTCTGCTTCTTCGGTACCGGCACGCCTTCGGTCACCGTCACGAACTCGCCCGCGGCTAGGTCGTACGACGTGCCGCTGTACGGGGCAAAGGCGTCGAAGCCGTGCTCCTCCGTCAGGCAGCGGGTGAACTCCATGCAGGCGTCGTCATCGCCGTGATTCACGAACACCTTGGCCGGCTTCTTCTCAAAACCGGATATCCAGCTCAAAAGTCCGTTCTTGTCCGCGTGACCGGAGACGCCGGGCAGCCAGCTTATCTCGGCCTGCACCGCTATCTCCTCGCCGAAGAGCTTGACCTCCTTGGCGCCGTCGTAAAGCATGCGCCCCAGCGTGCCCTCGGACTGATAGCCGACGAAAAGCACCAGGCTCTCCGGCCGCCAGAGGTTGTGCTTGAGGTGGTGCCGGATGCGGCCCGCGTCGCACATGCCGGAGGCCGAGATGATGACCTTCGGCTCCCGGTTTTCGTTGATCGCCTTTGACTCCTCGGAGCTTACCGAGACCTCCAGCCCGTCGAAGACATCGGATTTATGCCGCGGTTCAGCAGCGCGCGTGCCTCATCGTCCAGAAAACTGGTGTCGCATTGCAGGAATACGCTGGTGGCCTCCACGGCCAGCGGACTGTCAACGTAGACCTTGAAGCCGTCGTGCCCGTGCACCAGGCCCTTTTCCTTTATCTCGCGGATGAAATACAGCATCTCCTGTGTCCGGCCCACGGCAAATGCCGGGATGACTACGTTGCCGCCGCGGTCGAGCGTGCGCTGTATCATCTGCGAGAGCATACCGATGTAGTCGGGCCGCTCCGCACCGTGGGTCCGGTCGCCGTAGGTGGACTCGATGACGACGTAATCGGCCTCGGGCACTACGCCCGGGTCGCGCAGTATGGGCTGGTTGGTGTTGCCGACGTCGCCGGAAAAGACTATCTTTTTCGTGACCTCGCCCTCAGTCAGCCAGACCTCGATGCAGGCCGAGCCCAGGAGATGGCCTATGTCCGTAAAGCGGATGGCCACGCCCTCCGCGACGTGTATGGGCTCGCCGTAGGCGCAGGGGCGCAGGTGTTTTACCAGCGCCTCGACGTCATTGATGTCGTAGATGGGCTCTACGGGCGGTTCGCCGGCGCGCTTGGCCTTGCGGGTCTTGTACTCGGCCTCGCTCATCTGGATGTGCGCCGAGTCGCGCAGCATGATGTCCACCAGCGAGCAGGTCGCCGCCGTGGCGTACACCGGGCCAGAGAAGCCGTTTTTCGCCAGCAGCGGCAGATTGCCCGAGTGGTCGATGTGCGCGTGTGTCAGCAGCGCGAAGTCCACCTCCGAGGGCGAGACCGGCAGGGTCTGGTTCACGAACATATCGCGGCCCTGCTCCATGCCGCAGTCCACGATGAAGCGCGTCTTGCCGACCTCCACGAGCGTGCAGCTGCCCGTGACCTCATGCGCGGCGCCGAGGAATGTTATCTTCAATGTGTGCCTCCCTTCTCACTCGTCCAGCTTGAGCACGGCGAGGAAAGCCTCGGTCGGTATCTGGACCGTGCCGAGCTGGCGCATCTTCTTCTTGCCCTCCTTCTGCTTCTCGAGCAGCTTTTTCTTTCTCGTGATGTCGCCGCCGTAGCACTTGGCGAGGACGTCCTTGCGCAGGGCCTTGACGGTCTCGCGCGCGATTATCTTGCCGCCTATCGCGGCCTGCACAGGTATCTCGAAGAGCTGGCGCGGGATATTTTCCTTGAGCTTCTCGCAGAGCTTGCGGGCCCGGGGATAGGCCTTGTCCTTGTGCGCGATGAAGCTCAGTGCGTCAACCTGCTCGCCGTTTAAGAGCATGTCCACTTTAACCAGCTCCGAGGGCCTGTAGTCGGCCAGCTCGTAGTCGAGGGAGGCATAGCCCTTCGTGCGGGCCTTGAGCGTGTCGAAAAAGTCGTAGATTATCTCGTTGAGCGGCATGAGATAGTGCAGCTCGACAAGCCTCGAGTCGAGGTACTGCATGTTCTTGTACTCGCCGCGCCTGTCCTGGCAGAGCGGCATGATGTTGCCCACAAACTCCTGAGGCGTGATGATGGTCACATTCACATAGGGCTCGCTGGCCTCCTCTATGGAGGCGGGGTCCGGGTAGTTGTGCGGGTTATCCACGCGCACCAGCGTTCCGTCCGTCTTGCGCACCTCGTAGATGACCGAGGGCAGGGTGGTCACGAGGTCGAGGTCGAACTCGCGCTCGAGCCTTTCCTGGACGACCTCCATGTGCAGCATGCCGAGGAAGCCGCAGCGGAAGCCGAAGCCGAGGGCCACGGAGCTCTCCGGCTCGAAGGAGAGCGAGGCGTCGTTGAGCTTTAGCTTGTCCAAGGCGTCGCGCAGGTCGGGGTACTTGGAGCCGTCCTCGGTGTAGATGCCGCAGTAGACCATCGGTCTCGCTGGGGCGTAGCCGGGCAGGGGCTCGGCGGCGGGGCGCGCGGCTTCGGTCACGGTGTCGCCCACGCGGGTGTCCGCGACGTTCTTGATGCTGGCAGTGAGGTAGCCGACGTCGCCGGCGGCTAGCTCCTCGCAGGGCTCGAGCCGCGTGGGACGCAGATGTCCCACTTCCACGACCTTGTACACAGCGCCCGTGGCCATGAGCTTTATCTCCATGTCCTTGCGCACGCGTCCGTCCATGATGCGCATGAGCACGATGACGCCGCGGAAGGAGTCATACTGGCTGTCAAAGACCAGGGCCTTGAGCGGTGCGTCGGGGTCGCCCTTGGGCGCGGGCACGCCGTTTACGATCTCCTCGAGCACGGCGGGGATGTTGATGCCGTTCTTCGCGGAGATCTCCGGCGCGTCCATGGCCGGGATGCCGATGATGTCCTCTATCTCCGCCTTTGTGCGCTCCGGGTCCGCGGCGGGGAGGTCTATCTTGTTGATGACGGGCAGTATTTCGAGGTCGTGGTTCATGGCTAGATAGGTGTTCGCCAGTGTCTGGGCCTCGACGCCCTGGGAGGCGTCCACGACCAGCAGCGCGCCCTCGCAGGCCGCGAGCGAGCGGCTGACCTCGTAGTTGAAGTCGACGTGTCCCGGCGTGTCGATGAGGTTGAGCGTATACTCCTCGCCGTCGGCGGCCTTGTAGGTGAGGCCGACGGCGCGGGCCTTGATGGTGATGCCGCGCTCGCGCTCGAGGTCCATGTTGTCGAGTATCTGGCTCTCCATCTCGCGGCTCTCAACTGCGCCGCAGAGCTCGATGAGCCTGTCCGAGAGGGTGGATTTGCCGTGGTCTATGTGCGCTATTATCGAAAAGTTCCTGATGTGGTCCTGTCTCATATCTTGCCGTCCTCCGCTATGCTTTCAACACTGTCAGCCATGGCCCGCAGCTCCTGCGAGAGACTGCGCAGCCGCTCCCTGAGCGCGGCCCCGCCGGGCTCGTCGGTCCTGCCGAGCAGGTAGTCCGCCGAGACTCCGTAGTAGTCGCAGGCCCGGACCACGAATTCGAGTCCCGGCTCCCGCGCGCCGTTTTCGTAGTGGCTGAGCAGCGCCTGACTGATGTGCAGCTCGGAGGCGGCCTTCCGCTGGCTGAGCCCCTGTTCGCGGCGCAGCGCGCTCATCGCCTCGCTGAATGTCCTTGGCATGTGTTACCTCCGCCCCAAAATTTCATATTTGATTACAATTAGTATTATAACTGCCCTTTGCCCCCTTGTAAAGACCCTGCCGGGGCTTGAAAAGCGTCGGACAGGGTGGTAGAATTGATTGTCTGAATGAGGCGGCGCGTCCGCCAAATCAATATGGAGGCTGTTGCATAATGTTTGAGAACCTTGTTGAAATACTCAAAAAGAATCCCCGCAAGATAGTCTACACCGAGGGCACGGATGCCCGCATACTCGAGAGTGCCGCCAGGCTGAAGGCCGATGGTTTCCTCACCCCTGTCCTCGTCGGCAATGTCGATGAGGTCAAGGCTGCTGCCGCCAAGGGCGGCTTCGACATCGAGGGCCTCGAGATAATTGACCCCGAGAACTACGAGGGCTTCGACGAGATGGTCGAGACCATGGTCGCCCTGCGCAAGGGCAAGATGAGCGCCGAGGACTGCGCCGCCGCTCTGAAGAAGTCGAACTACTTCGGCACCATGCTCGTGAAGATGGGCAAGGCCGATGCCCTGCTGGGCGGCGCCACCTATTCCACCGCCGACACCGTCCGTCCCGCGCTGCAGCTCGTCAAGACCAAGCCGGGCAGCCACCTCGTGAGCAGCGTCTTCATCATGGTCCGCGGCGACGAGATGCTCGCCATGGGCGACTGCGCCATCAACATCGACTACACCGACACCGTGGATAAGGACGGCAACGTCACCTTCTCCGCCGCGGACAAGCTGGCCGAGACCGGCGTGGAGTGCGCCCGTGTCGCCAAGGTCTTTGGTATCGAGCCGAAGGTGGCCTTCCTGAGCTACTCCACCAAGGGCAGCGGCAAGGGCCCGAACGTCGACCTCGCCCGCGAGGCCTGCGCCAAGGCCAAGACTCTGGCCCCCGAGTTCGACATAGACGGCGAGATGCAGTTCGACGCCGCCGTTTCTCCCACCGTCGGCCAGCTGAAGTTCCCCGGCAGCAAGGTTGCCGGCTACGCCAACACCTTTGTCTTCCCGGAGATCCAGTCCGGCAACATCGGCTATAAGATAGCCCAGCGCCTCGGCGGCTTCGATGCTTACGGCCCCATCCTCACCGGCCTGAACGCCCCCATCAACGACCTCTCCCGCGGCTGCAACGCCGAGGAGGTCTATCAGATGTCCATCATCACCGCCGCCCTCGCCTGAGTACGGCAGATGTAAAAACAGCCGCCGCCCCTCATGGGGCGGCGGTTTTCTTTTGTCTTCAGTTCTCCAGCGCGGAGCGTGCGGCCCTGGCGAGGGCCGCCATGGCTGCTACGGGGTAGTCGCCGGCGGCGGTTTCGTTTGTCAGCATCAGTGCCGAGGCTCCGTCAAGCACGGCGTTATATATGTCGGATACCTCCGCACGGGTGGGCACGGGGTTTTTCTGCATCGAATAGAGCAGCTGCGTCACCACCATGAAGGGAGTCCCTGCCTCGCGGCACTGCTTGGCGATGCTCTTCTGCAGCGTGGGGACGGCGTAGAGACCGCAGGAGCTGCCGAGGTCGCCCCGGGCTATGACTATCATATCCGATACGCCCAGCAACTCGGGCAGGGCCTCCACACCGCCGCGGCTCTCCACCTTGGCGAATACGCGGATGGTTTCGCCTCCGCCCGCGTCCAGCACGCCGCGCACGGCCGCTATGTCCGACGCCGAGCGCGTGAAGGACTGCATCACCGCCGTGACACCCCAGGACCTCGCCGCGGCAAGATTCTGCCTGTCGCTCTCCGTGAGCGGTGGCGCGGCCGCCTCGAGCCCGGGCAGGGTCACGCCTTTCCGGCTTCCCAGCACCCCGCCGCGCAGTACCTCAGCGCGCGCCGAGGCGCCGTCACTCTCCAGCACGCCGAGGCTCAGCCGCGCATCGTCCAGCAGCAGCTCGACCCCGGGCCTGAGCAGCTCAAGCACGGTCTGCGGCAGGGGTATGCCCTCCCCGCCCAGGGTCACGACGTCGCCCTTTGAGAGCGTCAGCGGCGAGGCGAGCGTGCCCGTGCGCAGCTCCGGGCCCTGTGTGTCTATGAGCAGCTCCGGCTCCACGCCGCGGCTGCGCCCCGCCTCAAAGAGAGCCTCTATAAATCTTGCACCGCCCTCCAGGCCGGTGTGCGAAAGATTCAGACGCGCACCTGTCATACCCGCGTCCAGCATAAGTCCCAGCGTCTGCGCATCCGCGCAGGCCGGCCCCAAAGTTCCGTACAGCTCCATAATCAAAACCCGCAGTAGCCAACGTTGGAGATCTTGATAATGAGGTCCGCGATCTCCGAAGCGGGCTTCTTCATGCCGTCGGCCAGCCACTTGCGGATGAGGCCCACGCTGCCCAGCGCGATGAAGGTATAGAGATATTCCGCGTCCTCCTGGCTAAGCTGTCGTGCTGAGGCCCAGGAGCTCATGAATTGCCCTTCAATCACGTCCACCACCTTGGTCTGGAAGCTGGTGTCGCCCTTGTCCGAGAGCAGTATGGAGCAGATATCCGCGTTTTCGCCGATGTACTCCACCAGCCGCGTGAGCACGTCCTTGAGGTCGGTGCCCGAGGCGGTCAGCGCCGGACGTACCCAGCGCGTCACGTCCTCTATAATCTCTGACTCCAGACTGTGCAGCAGGTCGGACGGGTCCGAGTAGTGCGCATAGAAAGTCGCACGGTTTATCCCCGCGCGCTCGCAGATCTCGGTCACCGTTATCTTCGCTATGGGCTTTGTGCTCAACAGCTCCAACAGGCTGTTGCGTATCATCATTTTTGTGTAGCGCACACGCGCATCCTGCTTCTTTTCAGGCATGTTTTACCTCAAAAAATTAAAATTTTTGTGTACTCCTATACAATTATGCCAAAAACGTTTAATATTTTGCAGATTTTATGAAACTGTCTGTTGCTTCATTTGCAAAACGAAATATACTATAAAAACGTAAGTATGTCAACAAACCGTTCAATAGGAGGACTGCCATGGATCGATTCACGCAGGGCATCACCCGGCATCGCCGGCCGGTGATCGCCGTCTTTATCATCTGTGCCATCGTGTGCGCCGTGCTCTTTCTGGGGGTCGAGGTAAACTACGACCTCACGGACTATCTGCCGGAAGACGCAGAGAGCACCGTTGCGCTCGACCTTATGCTGGAGGAGTTCGGCTCCGGCGTACCGAACACGAGGGTCATGGCAGTTGACCTCACCATCTCCGAGGCTCTCGAGCTGAAGGAGGAAATCGCCCAGGCGCCCGGCGTCACGGACGTCATGTGGCTGGACGACGTCGAGGACATGACCACCCCCGTGGAGCTCATGGACGAGGCAACCGTCAGCCAGTACTGGAAGGATGGTACGGCGCTCTACTCGGTCACGATCGAGAGCGGCCGCGAGGTTGAGGCGACGGACGCCATCTATGAGATAATAGGCGACGACGGGGCCATTTCCGGCGACGCGGCCAACACAGCCAGCATGCAGAAGCTGGCCGTCAGCGAGGTCATCGGCGCCGCGGCCGTGCTGGTACCGCTCATCATCATTTTGCTGCTGCTCACCACCACCTCCTGGATAGCGCCGCTGCTCTTCCTCGTGACCATAGGCGTCGCGGTGCTCATCAATATGGGCACCAACATCGTCTTTGGAGAGATAAGCTTCGTGACGCAGTCGGTCAGCCCCATCATGCAGCTGGCCGTATCGCTGGACTATGCCATCTTCCTTCTCAACAGCTTTGAACGCCACCGCAAGGAGATACCCGACGCCGAGGAGGCCATGCGCATGGCCATCAAGGAGTCCTTCTCCTCGATAGCTGCCTCGGCGGCTACGACGGTGTTCGGCTTCCTGGCGCTGATCTTCATGCGCTTCGGCATAGGCAGCGACCTGGGCCTCAACCTTGTCAAGGGCGTTGTGCTCAGCTACATAAGCGTCATGGTGTTCCTCCCGGCGCTTGCGCTCTCCTGCATGAAGCTCATCGACAAGACGCACCACAAGCGCATCCTCCCCGAAATGGGTAAGGTAGGCAAGATCTTCGTCAAGGTCCGTATCCCGGCGCTCATACTTGTGATCCTCGTCGTGGTGCCCTGCTACCTTGGCCAGAGCCGCGCGGACTTCCTCTACGGCATGGGCAGTCCCGACCCCGGCGTTCGCTACGGTGCGGATACCGAGCTCATAAACGAGACCTTCGGCGAGAGCCAGGCCATAGTCCTGCTCGTGCCCCGCGGAGATCCCGGCGCAGAGGCCGAGCTTGCAGAAGAGATATCCGAAATAGACCACGTTACCAGCGTTCTCTCCTACGCCGGCACGGTGGGCAAGATACCCTCGGGCTTCCTCTCCGACGACATCGTCTCGCAGTTCTACTCTGAAAACTACGCGAGAATAATCATCTATACCGACACGGGAGAGGAGGGCGATGACGCCTTTGCCGTTGTCACCGCGGTGCGAGAGGCGGCGGCTGAGTTCTACGACGAGTACTGGGCCTGCGGCCAGTGCGCCAACCTCATGGACATGCGCGACGTGGTCACCGATGACTCCGTCACGGTGAACCTCATCGCCATAGCCTTCATCTTCCTCACGCTGCTTGTGACCTTCCGCTCGCTGACTCTGCCGTTCATCCTGCTCTTTGTCATCGAGTCGGCCATATGGATAAACCTCTCTGTGCCGTATTTCACGGATACGCCGCTGGTCTATCTGGGCTACCTCGTCATAAACACGGTCCAGCTCGGCGCTACGATAGATTACGCCATACTCATGACGGAGGGCTATGTCGTCAACCGGCGCACAATGGGCAAACGCGCGGCGGTGGAGGCCACGCTAACCAAGAACTTCATCTCCGTGCTCACGAGCGGCCTCATACTCTCCGCTGCGGGCTTCTGCCTGAACTTCTCGTCCTCGCTCAGCGTCGTGGCCGAGCTCGGCACTCTGCTGTGCCGCGGCACTCTGCTCTCCATGGCCATGGTGCTGCTGGCCCTGCCCGCGCTGCTCATGCTCTTTGATCCGCTTACGGCAAAGCTCACACTGAAATCCGGATTCCTCAAAAAGACCGACAAGGAGGTCGAAACGAAATGAAACGCAAACTCACGACCGCGCTCTGCATAGCGCTCATCTTCTGCCTGTGCCTCAGCTCCGTGCCCGCAGCGGCGGCCTCCGATGCGGATTTTACGGCAGAGGAAGTCATATACGCAAAGCTCGACGCCAACGGGACGCCTCAGGAGGGCTACGCAGTCGTGGCCCTGAACGTCACCAGCGCCGGCACAATCACGCACTACGGCGATTACAGCTCCGTCGTGAACCTCAGCGACACCACGCCCATCGAATACTCCGACGGCGCCGTCTCCCTGGAGGCTGAGCCCGGGCGCTGGTACTATGAGGGCACCCTCACGAGCGTTGAGCTGCCATGGAACATCGAGATAAGCTACTATCTCGACGGCAAGGAGGTATCGCCCGATGAGCTCGGCGGCAAATCCGGCGAGCTTGAGATCAGCATAAAAACCTCGAAAAATGAGGCCGTGGACGGTGGCTTCTACGACAACTACCTGCTCCAGTTCACGATAACGCTCGACTCCGAACTTTGTGAGAATGTCAGCGTCACGGGCGGCACCGCGGCGAACGCGGGCAGCTCCAAGACCATATCGCTCATGGTGCTCCCCGGCACCGACGGCGACGTGGGTCTGACGGCCGACGTGCACGACTTCCGCATGGACGGCATGACCATAGCGGCCGTGCCCTATGACGTTGCCAGCAGCCTCGGCGATATGAGCGAGGTGACCGATGGCCTCGGTCAGCTGGTGGACGCCATTGACCAGCTCTCCAGCGGGGCAAGTCAGCTCTCCAGCGGCGCCAGCCAGCTCAACAGCGGCGCATCTCAGTACGGCAGCGGCCTCGCCGAGCTCTCCGCCGGCTCGGCTCAGCTCACGGAGGCCTCGGACCAGATAGCCCAGGCGCTTGCGCAGATAGGCTCCATGGGCGGTCAGACCCCCTCCGGCGGCAGCGTAAGCCTGTCGTCTCTCGCTCAGCTTCCCTCCACGCTCCGTCAGCTCAAGTCCGGGCTTGACCAGATAAGCTCCGGCATAGATGAGCTCAGCGAGGCTTACAGCGCGGCATACAGCGCGCTGTCCGAGGCCATCGCCTCCATACCGGCGGCCAGCGTAACCGAGGAGGACATAGCTGCGCTCATGGCCGCGAATCCGGACAACACTGCGCTGAGCGCCCTGGTCGCCAACTACCAGGCGGCGCAGACTGTCAAGGCGGTCTGGGAGCAGACGAAGGCGGCATTTGACGCTGCCGAGCAGAATCTGCCCACCTTCTCCGCCTCTATCGTCAAGGTCTCGGAGTCGCTTGAGACCATGGCGACGCAGATAGAATCCGCTCTCTCGGCCACGGGCGGTTCCATCAACCTCGGCAGCCTCGTTGAGCTGATGGGCGGCCTTGAGGAGCTCGCAGCGAACTATGCCGAGTTCAACGAGGCGCTCAAGACCTATACCAGCGGTGTGGATACTCTGGCGGCCAACTGGTCGGGCATCCAGAGCGGAATCAGCAGCCTCTCCAGCGGCGCATCCAGCCTCTCCGGCGGAGCCAGCACGCTCAACGAGGAGACCCAGGCTATCCCCGAGCAGCTCGACGGTCTGCTCGGCACCGGCGACGACGAGAGCGAATATGTCTATGAGTCCTTCCTGGACGAGCGCAACGGCGAGCCCGCCTCCGTCCAGTTCGTCATCTCCACCGATTCCATAGAGGTCCCCGAGAGCGACGAACCGGTAGTGGAAACGACCGAGGACCAGGGCTTCTTCGCCCGCCTCTGGGATAAGCTCGTCGCACTGTTCACCTGAGACTGATATAAACGGAAGCGGGAACCCCCGTCGGGGGTCCCCGCTTTTTATATTTGCATTTCTGCGAGCTCTCCGTTGCGGCCAGCAACAAGCCTAACGAAGCACACAAGCGTACGCCATCCTGCGCGTGTGGAAGCAAAGGGGCGGGTTCAATGCGTCTCAAGGACGATTTTCCCGTCCTTGGCATCGGCAACCAGGCGGTCGCCGGCGGAGACGGTGCCGCTCAGCATGGCGTCGGCAGCGGGGTCCTCGAGGTCGGTGCAGATGCAGCGGCGCAGCGGGCGCGCGCCGTAGGCGGGGTCGAAACCGCGCTCGGCCAGAAGGCTCAGCGCGGCGTCCGTCACCTCAAGCTGTACGCCCAGAGCGCGCATGCGCTCGCACACCGCATTGGTCATGCCGCGGGCGATGCGGCGCACGTCCTCCGGCGTCAGACGGCGGAAAACTATGGCGTCGTCCACGCGGTTCAAAAACTCCGGACGGAAGGTCTGCCTCAGCTCAGACATGACCGCCTCGCGCACGGCCCCGTCGCTGTCGCGGGCCTGCCCGGAAAAGCCCAGAGCCGGTCGGTTCTCGGTTATAGCCTTCGCACCCACGTTGGAGGTCATGACCACGATGGTGCTGCGGAAGTCCGCGCGGCGGCCTTCCGAGTCCGTTAGACGGCCGTCCTCCATTATCTGAAGCAGAAGATTGTACACGTCTTCGTGCGCCTTTTCGATCTCGTCAAAGAGCACGACGGACCAGGGCCTGCGCCGCACTCGCTCCGTGAGCTGCCCGCCCTCGCCGTAGCCGACGTAGCCAGGGGGCGAGCCGATGAGCTTCGAGACCGCGTGCTTTTCCATGTACTCAGACATGTCCAGGCGGATGAGCGCGTCGCCGTCACCGTACACGGCCTCGGCCAGAGCACGGCAGAGTTCCGTCTTGCCCACGCCTGTGGGGCCGAGAAACAGGAAGCTGCCCAGGGGCCTGCGCGGGTCGGAGAGGCCCACGCGCCCGCGCCTTATGGCCCGGGCCACGGCGGAGACAGCCTCGTCCTGACCTATGACGCGCCGGTGCAGTGCGTCCTCTAGATGCAGCAGCCGCTCACTCTCGGACTCGGTTATCGCGGAGGTGGGCACGCCCGTCCAGGCCGAGACGACGTCCGCAACGTCGGAGGCCTCCACACGCGAGCGCGCAGCGGTGCCCTCCACCCGCACGCGGGATGCCGCCTCGTCTATCAGGTCTATGGCCTTGTCGGGCAGATAGCGGTCGCAGATGTAGCGGGTCGAGAGCTTGACGGCGGCGGTTATGGCCTCGTCCGCTATTCTCAAACCGTGATGCGCCTCCAGCGAGCCGCGCAGGGCAAAGAGCATGCGCTCGCAGCACTCGCTGTCCGGCTCGGGGACATTGACGGGCTGAAAGCGCCGCTCGAGCGCGGCGTCCTTTTCGATGTGTTTGCGGTATTCCTCGGGCGTTGTGGCGCCGATGACCTGTATCTCGCCGCGGCCCAGGGCGGGCTTGAGGATGTTCGCGGCGTCGATGGCGCCCTCGGCTGAGCCCGCGCCGACTATGGTGTGCAGCTCGTCAATGAAGACGATGACGTCCCCGGCGCGCTGTACCTCCTTTATGATGCACTTGACCCTGTCCTCAAAGTCGCCGCGGTATTTCGTGCCGGCGAGCATGGAGGCGAGGTCCAGCGTGACTATGCGGCGGTTCTTGAGCGAATCAGGCACCTCGCCGCGCGCGACTCGCCGGGCCAGGGCCTCGGCCACGGCCGTTTTGCCTACGCCGGGCTCACCGACGAGGACGGGGTTGTTTTTTGTGCGTCGGGAAAGTATCTGTATGACACGGCTTATCTCGCGCTCGCGCCCGACCACGGGGTCGGTGCCCCCGCTGCCGGCCATGAGCGTCAGGTCGCGGCTGTACTGGTCGAGGACTCGGGTCTCAGTCCGGCGGTAGGGCGGGCGCAAGGGGGTCTGGCGGCCGGATTCCTGACGCCCGGGACGGCTCTCCGGCGAGCCGAAAAGGGCCATTATGTCGGTGTAGAGCTCGTCGGCCTCCTTATCATCAACGAAAAAGTCGCGCATGGCCCCGCAGTCCGGGGTGCGCAGCAGCCCGAGCAGCAGATGCTCCGTGCCTATGCAGCCGTGACCCAGCCGACGTGCGTCCTCCGCGGCGCGCTCGATGGCGAGACGCGCGTTGGGCGTGAGCCCCTGCTCGGGTGAGCCGGGAGATCCGCTGCCGCTCTCGGCCTCCACCAGCCTGGTGAGCGAGAGCATGTCCAGACCGCGGCAGCGCAGCACCCGCGCGCCGAGGCTCTCCGTCTCCGCCGCTACGCCCAGCAGCAGATGCTCCGTGCCGACGTAGCTGTGCCCCAGCGAGGCCGATGCATCCCGCGCCGCGGCTATCGCGCCTGATGCGCGCTCTGTAAACCTTACGCTGTTTTTCATGCCTTCCATTGCCTCCTGACCTATTATAATGCCGTACCCGCGCCAAAGGGGGCGAAGCGGCGCGACAGTGAAAGTATTTCCAACGCAGGGCGCTTATAACCAACGGCGGGCGAAATATCCATGAAAGGTCTGAAAAGCAAAAGGCTATTGATTTTCTTACGTTATGTGGTAGAATACAAAGCGTACATAATCCCGGTGTTGGGATGTATAAAATACAAACCGAACGGAGGTAACACCATGGCATACGTTATCACTGACAACTGCGTCTCTTGCGGCACCTGCGCTGCCAACTGTCCTGCCGAGGCCATCGACATGGGCGACGACAAGTACGTCATCGATCAGGACAAGTGCGTCTCCTGCGGCACCTGCAAGGAGAATTGCCCCGCCGACGCCATCGTCGAGGAGTAATTGCAAAAAACTAGGGCCGCGAGAGCGGCCCTTTTATTATTCACTATCCTCGCCGCGAGCAGCGGCGGGTGTTTTTGTATATGGAGAAGTGCCGCCGCGCTGTTGTCAACAAGGAGGAAAAACGAATGAAACGACCGTTAGCCGTTATCCTCGCCTTTTCTCTGCTCTTGGGAATATCAGGCTGCTCGTCGGCTCCTGAGCTGCCGGAGTTCACAGATGGAGTGCGCGAGAGGGACGAGACCTACCCAGCGCATATCGAAACGAAGTCTGTCGAGCTCGACGACCTCGGCATCCACTTTTCCACGAACGCATTTGACGAGACGGCCTCGGTGGAGCTGGCTCAGAAGGTTGCGGAGGACTACGCCGCGATCTCCGGAGCGGGTGAGGCCGAGGTCTACATACTCAACGAACCGTTGACCGACGCGCCCTTTGTGAGCGGAGCGGAGCTCTTCTGCTCCGCCGAAGCTGTCGAAAGCGGGGAATACCGCCCAGCGCTCGTCTCCGCCGCCCTGAACATCACCGGTCGCTGGCAGGCCGAGGGCCTGAGCCGCGAGCTCTTCGGCGGCGAGGTGCCGGACGGCCTCGCGGATGAGATCGCTGTGTATCTGTCGGCGCACGAGGGGTCGAACCTGCTCTCACTGGCGCCCTTTTACTTCACGGAGGACTTCGCGGACGCGGAAACCATCGCCCTGGCGTCCGACTGCGCCCAGTCCCTCGCGGCCTATGTCATCGGCGAGGCCGGGCAGGGCGCCCTTCGCGGCAGCTGCTCGGAATATCTCCCCGGCTGGCTCGCTCTCCTCGGCCTCGAGGCCGAGACGGAGGGCCTGCAAACGCTCATGGAGCTCGATTACACGCAGAACGTGTACTATCCTGCCGAGTTCACCCGGAGCGTATTTACCTTCCGCCCCGTGCCGACGGAGTGGATGCCGGACGCCGACGCGGCCTCGGCCCATATGCTGCGGCTCTGCACAGGTCTCGACCGGCTGCTGGATTACCTCGAGACCAACGCGCCGGAGAGTTGGGCGCGGATCGAGCAGACAAAGCCATACGAGGTGAGCTTTGAGGAGAGCTTCGACGTATCCTGCGTCGACGTTTACAGCTCCGTGGTGCATATGCGCTCCGAAAGCTCCGGACTGCACGAGCTCGCGCACGCTCTGACGATAGACGAGCTCTGCGGTGAAGCGGGCTGGGTGTTCGAGGGCGTCGCAATGCATTGCTCCGAGTGGTGGATCAGCTATGAGGACTACGAGATGTTCTTCGACCTGGCAGAGAATATAGACACGATGGAGAGCGCATCTGAGGACGAGCGCTTCATATTCGGAGAGATACGCCGCATATTCAAGGAGCTCTCCGGCGTGGACGTGAGCGAGGCGCAGACTCTCGAGTCGCCTGCGATACCGCTGGTGAAGGCCATGACCTACGCCATGCTCCTGCACCCCGAGCGCGACGTGTTCATAAAGATGGTGTCCAAGCCGTCGGCCGACGTGGTGAGCTCGTTTTACAAGCCCAAGTACCCCACAACCGTGCTCAGCCACGCGAAGTCCTACGCCTTCTGCGAGTATCTGCTCGACCATGGGCGCCTGACGCTCGACCAGCTCGTCGCGGCCTCGCTGGACCTTGAGGGCTATCGGGCGGCCTTCCCAACGGACGAGTACTTTGACGAACTCTATGCGGAATATTTAGACTGGGTCAGGGAGGAATACAGCCTGTGACGGAGCTTTGGAAGGGCGGGCCGCGGTATGAGGGCGGCGGGGCGTTTCCGATAACGACGGATTCGGTCCTGCTGGCGGATTTCGTGAGGACGAAGCCGGGCAGGGCGGTGGAGCTCTGCTCCGGCGCGGGGCTCATATCGCTGCTGCTTCTCACGCGCGAGCCGCGGCTGAGCATCGACTGCGTGGAGCTCGACCCGGCGGCCTCGGCTGCGGCGGAGCGGAACTTCGCCGAAAACGGCCTTGGCGAGAGCACACGGGCACTCTGCCTCGACATCCGCGCCCACCGTGCGGCTCTGCCGCACGCGGCCTACGGTCTCGCCGTGTGCAACCCGCCGTATTTTGCCGAGGGCAGCGGCCGCGCCTCGGAGAGCATGGCCGTGGCGCGCTCGGAGGCGGGCTGCACGCTATCCGATGTAGTCACGGCGGCGGCCTGGTGCCTCAGGACCGGCGGGGCCTTCTGCATCGTCCACCGCCCGGAGCGCCTTGCGGAGCTGCTCTCGCTCATGGGCGGAGCGGGCCTTGAGCCGAAGCGCCTGCGCCTTGTCCAGCACCGCCTGGAAAAGCAGCCGAGCCTGGTCCTCGTCGAGGGGCGCAAGGGTGCGAGGCCGGGCCTCGAGGTGCTGCCCACGCTGATTTTGACCGGCCCGGACGGGCAGGACTCGGCGGAAGTGCGCCGCATTTACCACAGGGAGGAAAACTGATGTCAGGAAAGCTCTATCTTGTCGGCACGCCCATAGGCAATCTCGGCGATCTCTCGCCCCGCGCGAGGCGCACTCTGGAGGAGGCGGACTTCATTGCCGCCGAGGACACGCGCGTCACGCTCAAGCTCCTGAACCACTTCGGTATCTCGAAGCCGCTGGTGAGCTACTATCAGCACAACAAGGAACGCAGCGGCGAGCGCATTCTCGAGCGCATCCTGGCGGGGGAGAACTGCGCGCTTGTGACGGACGCGGGCATGCCCGCGGTATCTGACCCGGGCGAGGACCTGGCCGTGGCCTGCGCCGAGAGCGGCGTGGAGGTCACCGCGGTGCCGGGACCCTGCGCGGCGGTGACGGCGCTGGCGCTTTCGGCCCTGCCTGCGGGCCGTTTCTGTTTCGAGGGCTTCCTCTCCACGTCGAAGAAGAGCCGGGAGGAGCACCTCGAGGCGCTCAGGGACGAAAAACGCACTATGATATTCTACGAGGCGCCCCACAAGCTGCAAAAGACGCTCTCGGACCTCGCCGCGGCCTTCGGCGGCGAGCGGCGCATCTCCCTCTGCCGTGAGCTTACCAAGCTGCACGAGGAGGTAATACGCACGACGCTGGCAGAGGCGGTCTCGCTCTATGCGGATGAGCCGCCGCGCGGCGAGTTCGTCCTCGTCGTCGAGGGCGCGCCGGAGCAGACGGAGGAGCTTCCCACCGTGGAGGACGCGCTTGAAAGGGTAAAATTTTACCGCAGCGAGGGCCGCTCCATGAAGGAGGCGGCGAAACTCGCTGCGGCTGACACGGGATATTCCAAAAACGAGCTCTATGAGCTCGCGCTCAAGTCGAAGGACTGAAGATGGCCTCGACGCGGCGGATGTAGTCGGGCAGCACGCCCTCGAAATCCACGCCCCAGGGCCGGGGAGTGTCGCGCAGGAAGCTGCGCTCTATGCTCCCGCGTACCAGTGCGCTTGCGGCCTCAAGCGCCTGACCGGCGCCCGCCCCGCGCACCAGCAGCGCGGCAAAGGCGGAGGCGAAGATGTCGCCCGTGCCGTAGAACACGCCCTCAAGCGCCGGAGCCATGGCGGAGAAGCTCTCACCCGTCGTAAAATCGCGTACGACGGTGCCTATCTCGTTCTCAGACGGGTGCACGCCCGTTATGGCGGCGACGCGGGGGCCGAGGCCCTCCAGGCCGCGAAACAGCTTGTCTATATACTCCGCGTCGTGCGGAGCGCGGCGGTACTCCTCTCCTGTGAGGAGTGCCGCTTCTGTTATATTCGGGGTCACGACATGCGCGTGGGCGAACAGGGCGCGGAAAGCGTCCCGCAGCTCGTCGCCGAGGCCGGTGTAATAACGGCCGTTGTCGGCCATGGCGGGGTCGCATACTATGAGCGTATCGGGGCCGGCAAGCTCGTCTATCACCTGACCGAGCAGCTTCACCTGGGCGGGGGAGGCGAGATAGCCGGAGTAGATGCCGTCGAAGGGCACGCCGATGCTGTGCCAGTGCCGGGCCATGGGCAGCATCTGGTCCGTAAGGTCGCGGAAGATCCAACCCGTGAACTCACCCGTGTGCGTGGAAAAGAGCGCCGTCGGCATACAGGCGCACTCCACACCGGTAGCGGACACGACCGGCAGCGCCACAGTGAGGGAGCACTTTCCAAAGCCGGATATATCATGTACCGCGGCGATCCTCTTAAGTTTTGGCAATACTTTTTCCATAACCGCCATTTTAGCACGCCGTGGGGCGCTGTGCAATAATAAAAGGGGGAACCCCCGGCGAGGGTTCCCCCTTTGACCCCCTCCTGCGCTTTATGAGAATAGGGGGGTTCGCGCTTAAGCTGAGCGCGACCAGGGGCGCGGCCCCTGGACGGCGCCCGCTTTTTTGTAAAAAAGCGGGGCAAAAAACTTTTAGATTTTGGGGCCGCGATTACTTCTTCTTGCGGCCGAAGAGACCGCCGCCTTCGGGAGCATGGCCGTCCATGGCCTTGGCATACTCGCGCAGTGCTTCCTTCTGAGCGGAGGTCATGCTCTTGGGCACGACCACGTTCACGGTGACGTAGTGGTCGCCGCGGCCGGAGCCGCGCAGGTAGGGTATGCCCTTGCCGCGGAGCCGGAACACCGTGCCGGGCTGTGTGCCTTCGGGAATGGTCAGCTTGACCTTGCCGTCGAGGGTCGGGACCTCGATGTCCGCGCCGAGCGCCGCCTGGGCGAAGCTGATGTCCGCACTGGAGAGGACGGAGCTGCCGTCACGCTCGAAGCTCTCGTGCCTGCGCACGGAGACGGTGACGAGCAGGTCGCCCGCGGGACCGCCGTCGCGGCCGGCGTTGCCCTGGCCCTTCATGGATATGGTCTGGCCGTCGTCTATGCCGGCGGGTATGTTCACATTGAGCTTGCGGTTGCGGCGCACGTTGGCCTTGCCCTTGCAGGTCGGGCAGGGCTGGTGGATTATCTTGCCCGTGCCGCCGCACTTGGGGCAGGGACCCTGGGATTGCACCATGCCGAAGGGTGTGCGCTGCGTCGTACGGACGCTGCCTGTGCCGTGGCAGTCGGGGCAGACCTCGGGCGTGGTGCCGGGGGCGCAGCCCGTGCCGTGGCAGTCGGGGCATTGCTCGACCTTGGAGACGTTTATCTCCTTCTTGCAGCCGAAGGCCGCCTCCTCAAAGCTGATCGTGACGGAGGCGCGCAGGCTCTCGCCGCGCCTCGGGCCGCTGCGCTGGGACGAGCCGCCGCCGAAGCCGAATATGTCGCCAAGATCTCCGAATATATCTCCAAAGCCGCCGAAACCGCCAAAACCTCCGAAGCCGGAGGCTCCGTCGAAGCCTCCGAAGCCCTGGCTCGGGTCGAAGGCCGCGTGACCGAACTGGTCATACTTGGCACGCTTATCCGGGTCGCCCAGCACCTGGGCGGCCTCGTTGACCTCCTTGAACTTCGCCTCAGCTTCCTTGTCGCCGGGGTGAAGGTCGGGGTGATACTGCTTCGCCAGCTTCCTGTATGCTTTTTTAATTTCTTCTTCCGAGGCGCCCTTCTTCAGGCCGAGCACCTCGTAATAATCCCTTTTCTGTTCCGCCATCTGCTTTTCACCTCACATTACGCGCTTTTGCGGGCGCACATTCGTGCGCCCGCATTCTGCACGGGGGTCGCTTTTTATAAGAGAGGGTTTAGAGAGTTATCATTTCTTGTCGTCGTCGACCACTTCGTAGTCGGCGTCGTAGTACTGCTCGCCGCCATTGTTGCCGCCGGGCTGCTGGCCGCCCATGTCCGGGCCGCCGGCCTGGGCGCCGGTCTGCTGGTAGAGCTTCTCGCTGACCTTGTAGAAGGCCTGGGTGAGCTCGTCAGTGGCGGACTTGATGGCCGCGGTGTCGCTGCCCTGAAGCGCCTTCTTCAGGCTGTCGAGCTTGGCCTCGACCTCGGCCTTGTCGGACGCGTCGAGCTTGTCGCCCATCTCCTGCAGGGTCTTCTCGGTCCGGTAGACCATCTGGTCGCCGGCGTTGCGGGTGTCGACCTCCTCCTTGCGGCGGGCGTCCTCGGCGGCGTACTGCTCGGCCTCGCGGACGGCCTTGTCGATGTCCTCCTTGGAGAGGTTGGTGGAGGCAGTGATGGTAATGTGCTGCTCCTTGCCGGTGCCGAGGTCCTTGGCGCTGACGTTGACGATGCCGTTGGCATCGATGTCGAAGGTGACCTCTATCTGAGGCACGCCGCGGCGGGCCGGGGCGATGCCGTCCAGATTGAAGCGGCCGAGGCTCTTGTTGTAGGCCGCCATCTCGCGCTCGCCCTGCAGGACGTTGACCTCAACGGAGGTCTGGTTGTCCGCGGCTGTGGAGAAGATCTGGCTCTTCTTGGTCGGGATGGTGGTGTTGCGCTCGATGAGCTTGGTGAACACGCCGCCGAGGGTCTCGATGCCGAGGGACAGCGGGGTCACGTCGAGCAGGAGGATGCCCTCAACGTCGCCGCCGAGCACGCCGCCCTGGATGGCAGCACCGATGGCAACACATTCATCGGGGTTGATGCCCTTGAAGCCGTCCTTGCCGGTCAGGTTCTTGACGGCCTCCTGCACGGCCGGGATACGGGTCGAGCCGCCGACGAGCAGGACCTTGGAAAGCTCGGTGGCCTTCAGACCAGCGTCGGACAGAGCCTGACGCACGGGGCCCATGGTCTTCTCGACCAGGTGATGGGTCAGCTCATTGAACTTCGCACGGGTAAGGGTGACGTCGAGGTGCTTCGGGCCGTTGGCGTCAGCCGTGATGTAAGGCAGGTTGATGTTGGTGCTGGTAACGCCGGAGAGGTCGCACTTGGCCTTCTCAGCGGCCTCACGCAGACGCTGCATGGCAACGCGGTCGGTGGAGAGGTCGATGCCCTGGTCGCGCTTGAACTCGTCGACCAGATACTTGGTGACGCACTCGTCGAAGTCGTCGCCGCCGAGGCGGTTGTTGCCGGCGGTCGCGAGGACCTCAATGACGCCGTCGCCTATCTCGAGGACGGAGACATCGAAGGTGCCGCCGCCGAGGTCGTAGACCATGATCTTCTGGTCGGTCTCCTTGTCGAGGCCGTAGGCCAGGGCCGCCGCGGTGGGCTCGTTGATTATACGCTTGACCTCGAGGCCGGCGATCTTGCCGGCGTCCTTGGTCGCCTGACGCTGGCTGTCGGTGAAGTAAGCAGGAACGGTGATGACGGCCTCGGTGACCTTCTCGCCCAGATAAGCCTCGGCGTCGGTCTTGAGCTTCTGCAGCACCATGGCGCTGATCTCCTGCGGGGTGTAGGCCTTGCCGTCGATGTTGACCTTGTAGTTGGTGCCCATCTCACGCTTGATGGAGCTTATCGTCCTGTCGGGGTTGGTGATGGCCTGACGCTTTGCGACCTGGCCGACCATACGCTCGCCGGTCTTGGAGAAGGCGACGACGGACGGGGTGGTCCTGGCGCCCTCGGCGTTTGCGATGACGACTGCCTCGCCGCCCTCCATGACGGCCACGCAGCTATTGGTGGTGCCCAAATCTATACCGATGATCTTACTCATGATTTTCTTCCTCCAGTTGTATTTGAAAAGATTTTAGTAAACAATTTCAGTTGACGACCTTGACCATCGCGAAGCGGATGACCTTGTCGCCCATCTTGAAGCCCTTCTGGAGCTCCTGAACGATCTCGCCCTCGCCCTTCGTCTCGTCCTGCTCATGCATGACTGCGTTGTGGAGGGAGGGGTCAAACTTCTGTCCCATGGACTCTATTTCGGTGACGCCCATGCGGGAGAGAATGTCCTTGAGCTGGGTCATTATCATCTCTACGCCCTTGCGGTAGGCCTCGTCGCTGGTCGCCTGTTCGAGTGCCCGCGCCAGGTTGTCGTAGACGGGCAGGAACTTCGTCACGGTGTCGGCCCGGACGTCCGAGTATATGCTCTCGCGCTCTTTGGCGCTGCGCTTGCGGTAGTTGTCGTATTCTGCGAGGAGCCTGAGGTAGCGGTCCTTTTCGGCCTTGAGGAGCGACTCCGCGGAGGGCTCGGCCGGCTTTTCAGGCTCGGGCTGCTTTTCAGTTTCCTTTTCCGGCTCGGCAGCCGTTTCTGACCCGGCCGGCTTTTCGGTTTCCTGCTCCGGCGTCGGCAGCTCCTCTTCCGGCGTCGGGGGGTCTTTCTTTTTACTGCTCATCTGGATCTTCCTTTATTATGAGTTTATTGTCCATTCCGGGCGGGGGCGCCGCTCCGCCGCCAAGCCGCTGCGAGAGCGCCTGCGCAATGAGGCTGAGCTTTGCCGCGACCGTGGAGTAATCCATTCTGGTCGGCCCGACGACGCCTATGAGGCCCTTCGTCTCGCCGCCCATGTCATAGCTTGCGAGGACCACGCTGGAGTTGCGAAGTTCTTCGGCTACGTTTTCGGGGCCTATCAGGACCTTGACATCCCCGCCGCAGTCGATGGCGTCCAAATCGTGCAGGTGACGCGCATCGGAGAGATAGCTCATCAGCGCGTGCGCCTTTGCGGGGTCCTGGAATTCCGGCTGGGACAGCAGTCGGTTCGTGCCGGTGATGCAGGTCTTGGCCTCCTGGGATTCGGAGAGTATCTCGATTGCAAAGGAGGCGATGACGCCCGTGAGTCCCATCGTGTCGTCCACGGCGCGCTCCGTCGAGCGGATGAGGATCGGAGTTATCCGCTCCTCCGTCACGTCCGTGAAGTTTGCGTTGAAAACTGAGGACAGACGCTGTATCATGTCCTGGCCGACCGATACAGGCAGACGCACAAGCTTGTTCCTGACCGTATTGTTGCTCATCATAGCGACGATTATGAAGGTGTTCGCGTCGATGTAGATGAGGTCAAAGCGTTTTATGGTGGCGGGCGGCTGAGCCGCTATCGCCATAGCGGGGTAGTTCGTGAGGCTGGAGGCTAGCGCGCCGACGTTCGAGACCAGGTGGTCCAGTTCCCGGAGCTTTTCGTTGAGGCTGCGATTTATTTCCTCCGTCTCCTCGAGCGAGAGCCTCTGGCGCTGCATGAGCTCGTTTACGTACATCCGGTAGCCCTGCGGCGTCGGCACGCGGCCGGCCGAGGTGTGCGGCTGTTCGAGATAGCCCATGGAGGCCAGCTCCGCCAGCTCGTTGCGTATCGTGGCCGAGCTGCATCCGAGGTCCGCGGTCTGAGCCACGGTCTTGGAACCAACCGGCTCCGCCGTGCGTATGTATTCTTCTACGACCGCGGCAAGTATTTTCTTTTTGCGACCGCTGAGATCCATCGCACATGCTCCTTATCTGGCACTCATGGCCCGGGGGTGCTGGCACTCTCGAACCTCGAGTGCTAATATAGCACCCGCCTCCGCCAATGTCAAGAGGAGCAAACGAATAATTGACAGATTGTTCATAAATGTTTATATATAATATAAGGCGTGTCGAAAAAGCTAAGGCTCACACCGGAAAACGGAGGACATATATGAAGAGACTGATACCGATATTGCTCATATTTGCGCTGGCGCTGGCGCTTGGGGGCTGCGGCGACTTTGCCCCGGACCCGACTGCGGCGCCGAGCTCGACCAGCGAGTACTCGTTTGACCGCTCAAACTTCCCGGCACTTGCGGGAGGCACGGCGCAGGAGCCGCTGGCGGAGGCCATAGCGGCGATAATGCTGGGCGAGACGCGTGAATCCGTGTCCGACCTGCTCAGCTTCGGCAGCACGGGCGATGCCTGGGCCGCGCTTGAGAGCGGGGAGGCCGGGCTGGTGCTGGCCTCGGAGCCGGACGAGCTGCCCGCGGGCGTGGACACGGCGGTCGTATCCCGTGACGCGCTGGTGTTTTACGTCGGCGAGGACAGCGCAGTCGACAGCATGACCACAGCCCAGCTCAAATCCGTCCTGGCGGGCGGCACCAAGAGCTGGAGCGGTATGGGCGGCAAGGGCGACATCATAGTGCTCGGCAGGCCCGAGGGTTCAGGCTCGCTCGCGGCGGTGAGAAGGCTTATAGGCGCGGACGAGCTGGCGGTATCCGATGCGAATGCCGCCATAACCAGCAGCGAGGTGCTGGGCTACGGCTTTTACAATGAGGCCGTGCTGATGGGCCTTGCCGACGGATACAAGCTGCTGGCGATAGACGGGGTTGAGCCCACGGCGGAGACTATCGCCTCGGGCGAGTACCCGCTGACTGTGGACGTGCTGGCGGGCATCAGCTCCTCCGCGGCGGAGGATTCGCCGGAGCGCGCGCTCTGGCTCTGGCTCCAGGGCGGCGTAGGCCAGGCGTTCATCTCCTCTCAGGGATATCTGGAGGCTTCCAAATGAAAAAAATATTTGCTGCTGCGCTGATACTGGCGCTGGTCCTCTCCGGCTGCGGCTTCACAGAGCAGCTCGAGACGGTCAAGGAAGAATATATAGACCCCGCCATAGAGCGGGCTGAGAGCGGCGAGGCCGCTGTTATTGACGACACGGCCATAGCGGCGCCCAACGTGAACACCAACCGCGAGAGGCTGACGGACTACGTCCCCTTTGAGGCCATATATACCCGTGCGGACGGCGCGCTCATAGAGACGCTGAAGGCCTCCGATAGCTACGGACGCCTGCTGCCCTTTGCGGGCGGACTCGTGACGGAGAAGGGCGAGATCGTCCTTGACCCGGTGTGCGCCTCGGTCACCACGGCCTCGTATCAGACCTATTCCGACACGATTTATCTGGATATCTACATCCTTGAGGACGCAAACGGCAAATTCGCCGTCTGCGGCGCGGACGGCTCATGGACCACAGGCTTTGATTTCAGCTCTGTCCTGCCCATGGAGCTCGGCGTGCTCTGCATAGAGGACGAGGAGGCGAATCACGCCGTCTGCTATGCCGAGGACGGCAGCTTGGTGTTTGACACCGCGAGCTTCAGCGAGCTCATAAATCTCCAGGCCGGAAGCATCTCCAGCCTCGCCCAGTGCGAGGGCGGGCTTATGAGCATCTGCTACGTAAACGGGCAGAAGGGCTTCATTTCCGCGGACGGCACGGTGCTCAACCGGGCCTCGGAGCGCGCGAGCTTCTTTGACGACGCGCTGCCCTTCTCCGGCGGCCTCGCAGCCGTCAAGACCAACGGCGTCTGGGGCTATATCGACACGAACGGCGAATTCTCGATAGACCCGGCCTTCGAGGAGGCGGGCAGCTTTGTGGGCAATCTCGCGGCCGTCAAGAGGAACGGCACCTGGTGCGTCATAGACAAGAGCGGCTCGGTCAAGCGTGAATTCCCCGGCGTCGAGAGCGTGACCATCGGCAACGGCTATGTGGAGGCCGGCGGCGCATACTATACGACGGAGCTGGAGGAGGCCACTTTCTATGGCTACACGGGCGTGCCCTGTGACGGCGGCTTCTGGGTCGCGGGCGAAAACGGAGTGCGCGTGTTCCGCACGGACGGCTCGCAGGTGTATTTCTCCGGCGGTACCGAGCTGCTGGGCCGCTCCGGTGAGGTCTGGCTGGTGAAGCTGGCCGACGGCACCACGGCAGTCATGGACGCCTACAGCCGCGTGGTGGTCTCCGGCGACTGTTCCTTCATCGAGGACGCGGCGACGGGAGTCACCTATATCTACGACGCGGACAGCGGCAGACTCTATGACGAGAGCGGGTCCTACCTCGCCTCCGGCTGCACGGGCCTTGTGATAGACGGCTTTATCAACTGTGACGACGGCGCGAGCCTCGGCTGGAAGAGCTCGGGAGACGAGTGGATATTCCGTGTCTCGGCTCCTTCTGCGGACTGAAACAACACTTAAAAGAAGAAAAAGGAGCGGTACTTTTCCCGCTCCTTTTAAATTAACAGATTCTTAACCCAAGGCGGCCGGCCGCGAGTGTAAAATACTGTCGCCTGGGATCGGAGGGAATATATATGAACAAAAAAGCACTCGTGATAGAAGACGACAAGAACATAGCCGAACTGCTCCGCCTGTACCTTGAAAAGGACGGCTTTGAGGTCATGATAGCTGCCGACGGCGGCAAGGGCCTGCAGCTCGCCACGGATGAACACCCGGACGTGGTTTTGCTGGACATCATGCTGCCCGTAATGGACGGCTGGCAGGTCTGCCGCGAGATACGCACGAGCTCCGACGTGCCCATCATCATGCTCACGGCTAAGGGCGAGACCTATGACAAGGTCTCCGGCCTCGAGATGGGCGCGGACGACTATGTGACCAAGCCCTTTGAGGTCAAGGAGCTCATCGCCCGCATCCACGCCGTCATGCGCCGGCGCGAGGGCGGCGACAGCCCCGCGGCCAAGAGGCTGGAGTACGACAAGCTCATCATAAATCTCGACTCCTATGAGCTCATCGTGGACGGCAAAAAGGTGGACACCCCGCCCAAGGAGATGGAGCTGCTCTATCACCTTGCCGCCTCGCCCAACAGGGTCTATACCCGCAACCAGCTGCTCGACGAGGTCTGGGGCTTCGACTATTTCGGCGACTCCCGCACCGTCGACGTGCATATAAAGCGCCTGCGCGAAAAGCTCGAGGGCGTTTCGGACAAGTGGTCGCTCAAGACGGTTTGGGGCGTGGGCTACAAGTTCGAGGTCAGCGGGAGCTAAGGCCCCGCGTGATGCGCCATGAAAAGTATCTACTTTAAAAACTTTCTCGCGACCGCGGTAATGGTGCTCGTGAGCTTTCTCATGATAGGCGTGGCCTTTGTGTTCATCGGTCAGGGCTATATCATAAAATCTCACAGAGACAATATGGAGTCCAACGCCATGGTCGCCTCAAGGCTCACCACCAGCCTCGTCAGCGAGGATGGATTGACGGACCTTCGCGTGCGTATACTTTTGAACGGAACCTCGCTCATCTCGGGCAACCACATCTTCATAACCGACGCCGATGGGCTTATTGTCTCCTGCTCCGATGAGCTTGGCCGCTGCCAGCACCTCGGAAGGTATGTGGACTCGGTCTATATAGACGCAATCAACAGGGACGGTTGCCTGGATACCATGACCGAGCTCGGCGGGCTGTTCTCGGCCAAGAGATATGTTTTCGCCATGCCTATATCGGTGTCGGATGGGCAGTACACGCTGGGCTACATCTTCGTCAGCACGGACCGCTCCACCATTATGGGCGCGTGGAGCGCGTTCATATGGGTGTTCTTTGCCGTGACACTGGCGGTGCTGTTCCTGGCGCTGGTGCTCTCGCTGGTGGTCTCCAAGAAGATGGCGGAGCCGCTTGATGAGATGACGGCTGCGGCGCGGCGCTTTGCGCACGGCGACTTCTCCGTGAGGGTCCGCGAGGACAAGGGCACGGATGAGCTGGCAGCGCTGACGAGCTCCTTCAACAACATGGCGGACAGCCTTGAGCGCTCGGAGCAGCAGCGCAATGAGTTCATAGCCAACGTCTCGCACGAGCTCAAGACGCCAATGACCACCATAGCCGGCTTTGCAGACGGCATCCTTGACGGCACGATACCCAAGGACCAGGAGGACAAATACCTCGCCACCATTGCGGACGAGACGCGCCGGCTCTCGCGCCTTGTGCGGCACATGCTTAGCCTCTCTCGCATGAAGAGTGAGGGCTCGGACCTCACCAAGCGCAGGGATTTCGACCTCAACGAGCTCATTATCCGCACGCTGCTCAGCTTCGACGGCCGTACCGAGGAAAAACACCTCGACGTGCAGCTCCAGCTGCCCGAGGATCACATGACCGTCACCGCAGACCCGGACTCCATCACGCAGGTGCTCTACAATCTGCTGGATAACGCCGTCAAGTTTGCGGCGGAGGGCACGGAGATAACCATATCCCTCTGGAAGCAGGGCGGAAGGGCCTTTGTCTCGGTAAAGAACCGGGGCGAGACCATACCACCGGACGATCTGCCGCTCATCTTCGACCGTTTCCACAAATCCGACCGCTCGAGGAGCCTGGACCGCGACGGCGTGGGCCTCGGCCTTTATCTCGTGAAGAGCATCCTGGATGCGCACAACGAGGATATCGCGGTGACAAGCCGGGACGGCCTGACGGACTTTGTATTCACGCTGACGCTGGCCAAGGAGACCAAGCAGAAGCCCGAGCAGCGCAAAAAGCCCGACACGCGCAAGAAAACCGAGCAGCGCAAGAAGTCCGATTCGTCCAAGACGGCCGAGGGCGGCGTCGAACAGGAAGAAGCGGGGGAAGAGCAGTGAATTCACAGTTTGTTTCAAACTTATTCATACCCAGCACAAAATTCGAGCGTATTTTTAAAATGACCTCAGGGGGTAAGCCACATGAATGAAACGCCTCACAGTTGGCAGACCGGCTGGTACGACACGGATCCAGGCCCGGCAGACCCCCGCAGGCCCACAGCATCCCCGCCGGCGGACGCGGCTCCCCACCCCACACAACTACCTCCCCGCCGCGCCGCCGGCCCCTCTCCAGCCGCGTATGGCAACAGCCGGCACACAGCTTTCCGCATTGCCGGTATCTGCCTCCTCGTCGTGGTGATAATCGCGGCGACCGCACTCCTATTTTCGAGGGACGGTGCGGCTGTGCTCAACTTCGGCGGCACGGGATATGACAACGGTCTGCGCGAGGAAGAGTACGACGACTACCGTGACTTCTTCGCCGACTACTACGAGAGCACGCCCGGCAGCATTTCCGGAAGCAGCAGCATTCCGCGTGCGGAGGAGACCGGGGAACTCAGCATAGAGCCTGTTCCCGAGCCGGACACGGAGGAGCTGAGCTTCCAGGAGATATACGCCAAGTGCTATCCCTCCGTTGTCAGCATCACCGCCATGGTGAGCGACACAAGCTACTTCTGGGGCACCGGCATAGTGATCTCCGAGGACGGCTACATCGCCACCAACGCCCATATAATCGAAGGCGCGTATTCCGCGACAGTGACGCTGTACGACGACCGGGAGTATGAGGCGCTGCTCGTCGGCATAGACGGCGTGAGCGACCTGGCGGTGCTGAAGATAGAAGCCGAGGGACTCACAGCGGCGGAGTTCTGCTCCGACCAGGTGAGCGTGGGCGACTCGGTCGTCGCCATAGGCAATCCCCTTGGCGCCGAGCTGCGCGGTACCATGACGGACGGCATAATCTCCGCCATAAGCCGCGACATCCCCTACAACAACCACTCCATGACCCTCCTGCAGACCAACGCCGCCATAAACGACGGCAACTCCGGCGGGCCCCTCATCAATATGCACGGCCAGGTGGTCGGCATAACCAACATGAAGATGAAGGCCGCGAACGAGAGCGCTACCGGCATTGAGGGCATAGGCTTTGCGATACCCGTTTCCACCATCAAGAGCGTGGTAGACGAGCTCATCGCGAGCGGTACGGTCAGCGGCCGCCCCGCGATCGGGATAACGGTCGGACAGATACCGGCCAGCGCCGCGGAATACTATGACCTGCCCAAGGGGCTGTACGTGATGGAAGTGGCTCCCGGCTCTGACGCAGCGGCTCAGGGCATACGCGTAGGCGACATAGTCACCGCCATAAACGGCGAGGGCGTGCGCCAGACCTCCGACGTGGCCGCCATAATCGCGCAGTATGACGTGGGTACGATAATGACCTTCACCATCTACCGCGACGGCGAGACCCTCCAGGTCGATGTTGCGCTGGTTGAGACCAGCGACATCTATTAAATCCGATACTTCTCACTCCTTTTCCATACATTTTCCCCTCTCTTTTTGCAAACGGCCGGCCCCACGGGGCCGGTTGTTTGTATTTATGCGCGAAAAAAGGCCGCCCCCTGCGGGGCGGCCTTTTGCCTTATTTGAGCCTGCACACAAAGGCGTGCCAGTCCTCCTCGTGGAGGTGCTCGGTTATCTCGAAGTCGGCAGCCTCGAGAGCGCGCTGAACCTCGGCCTCGCGGCCGTCGATGATGCCGCTTGTAATAAATACGCCTTTCGGCGACATGAAGCCGGGGACATGCGGCGCGAGGGGGATGATGACGTCCGAGACGATGTTTGCGAGCACGATATCGTAGCCCGCTCCCAGCTCGGCGCGCAGCCCGGCGTCAGAGATGATGTCGCCGACGTACATCTTGTAGATGCTCTCTCGGATGCCGTTGAGTTTGGCATTTTCAGCGGCGGACTCGGGACTCTTGGGATCCACGTCGCAGCCGGCGCAGTAGGCGCAGCCGAGCACCAGGGCGCCTATGCCGAGTATGCCGCTGCCGCAGCCGAGGTCGAGCACAAACTTCTCGGGCCCGGCGTACTTCTCCAGCGCCTCCAGGCACATCCGCGTAGTAGCGTGCCCGCCGGTTCCGAAGGCCAGGCCGGGGTCGAGCCGGAGCAGCAGCCGCTCCGGGTTCTCCGGTATCGGCTCCCAGCGGGGGAGGATGAGCAGCCTTTCGCCTATCTCTATGGGCTTGTAGTACTGCTTCCAGTTCTCAGCCCAGTCCTCGTCGGCCACGACGCGCGTTTCGGGCTCGAGGCCCGTGCCGTCTGTGAAGGCAGCCAGCCGCGAGCGACCCTCAGGAGAATCCTCGACATAGAGCTTCACGCGGGAGACGCCGCGGTAGCGCGCCTCGAGCTCATCGTCTACGTAGTCCCAGTACTGCCGGTTCTCCTCGAGGAAACGGCGGAAGTCCGCCTCGTCCTCTATGACCAGCCCGTCCGCGCCCAGCTCGGTGAGCTTTTCGCACAGCGCGTCTATGTCCTGCGAATGCGTCCTGAAGGACGCCTCTATCCATTGCATAAGTGATCAGCTCCCAAAAAAGCCCCCAAAATTGGGGGCTTTTTATAGTGTTTTCAGTTGGAACTCAGTCCTTGTCGTCCGTTATCAGACCGTAGCCGCCGTTCTTGCGGCGGTAGACGACCGTGAAGGCGTCACGTGCCTCGGCATTCCTGAATACGAAGAACTCGTGCTCGAGCAGGTTCATCTGCAGGATAGCCTCCTCAACGGACATGGGCGCGATGTAGAACTTCTTGTTGCGCACGACCTTGAATTCTTCCTCCCCCGTGTCGTCCGAGGGAATCTGGAAGGGTTTGATCTCACGCTCTATCGCACCATCGCGCAGCCTCTTCTCAAGGCGCGTCTTGTTCTTGCGAATCTGCCTCTCGATGCTCGCAACAGCGGAGTCGATGGAGGCATACATGTCGCTGGTCAGCTCGCTCACGCGGTAGAACATTCCGTTGTTCTTGATGGTCACCTCGGCGCGGAAGCGTCCGCGCTCCGTGCTGAAGGTCACGAAGGCCTCGCTCTCCGTCTTGAAAAGCCGGTCGATCTTGCCTATCTTTTTCTCGGCATAAGCGCGCAGCTCCTCGGAGGCGTCCATCTTCTTTTCCGTAAACGTGAACTTCATTGGTTTCAGCTCCTTCCTGCGTATATGGGTACCGCCATAAATATAGTAACATATCCGCTGGATAAAAAGAAGAGTATTTTGTAAATTTTACGAATAAATCGTGCAGTTGGGCAGAGCGGAGTTGAGGTAGCTGATCTCGGTCCGGGAGAGACCGCAGCCGGAGAGATAAAGCGTGCGCAGGTTCGTCATGCCGTAGAGCGCCGAGGTGTCCTCAAGCGGGCAGTCCTCGAGGTCGAGGGTCTGGAGGTTCGTGAGGTCCTCGAGCGCGGACACGTCGGTGACTCCGGTGCCGTTGAGGGAGAGATACTCGAGCGAGGTGCAGCCGGAGAGGGCGCTGATGTCGTTGAGCCTCGGGTTGTAGCTCAGATGCAGTTCCTTGAGCTCCGTCATGCCGCCGAGGGCGCTTATATCGCGCAGGTCGTTGTGCATGAGACTGAGGGTGTTGAGCGCGGTGAGGGTCCGCAGCTCGCCGATGGAGGTCAGACCGCATCCGGAGAGCTCAAGCGCCGTCAGTGAGGTCTGCGTGCCGAGGCCGGCGAGATTAAGGCCGGTGTTGTCATTCAGCAGCAGGGTCTGCAGCGCCGTGAAGCGAGAGACGTTCTCGAGACTGGTCACGTTCTTGCCAGAGGCGTCCACAAAGGTGTCGGAAGCCTGGTACTCGCCGTCGCCGAGCTTGATGCCGTATATCTCCTCGGAGGCCGTGATGGTGCAGTTCGGCAGCTTTTCCTTGAGCGCATCCACTGCGGCGCCGGTAATCTCGAGGCAGCCGGTGAGGTCCAGAGTCTTGAGCGAGCTGAGAGACTCGAGAACGGCAAGGTCGGCGTCCTTGAGACTCATGTCCTTGAGGCTCAAAGCTGTGAGTTTGGTGAGCCCGGAGAGGACGGAGATGCTCTGTACCGCGCAGCCGTCGAGTTTGAGCTCCGTGAGCTCCGTGAGGCCGGAGAGCGCGGCGAGATTCGTCACGGCGGAGCCGGACAGATCAAGGTATTGCAGCTTGGTCAGCGTCATGATGGGGGAGAGGCTCGAGACCTTTGTGGCGGAGATATCGAGCCGCGCAAGCTCCGGCATGTTGACGAGTACGGAGATGTCGGAAATTTCGTTGCCGGAGAGGTTCAGACTCATGAGGGCCGTGCAGTCGGAGAGCACGGAGATATCCGTTATGCCCTTGCCCGAAAGGTCGAGCTCCGTGACGTCGGACTTGAAGTCCACGCCGCCGAGGGAGAGGTCCTTGACCTCGATAGTCGCCTCGTCGGAGAACACCGTGCAGTTGGGCAGCTTCTTTTCAAGCTCCTCGAGCTCCGTGTCGGTTATCTCGCGGTCGCGGATGTCCAGCGTGGTGAGTCCCGAGAGACTGTACAGCGGCTCAAGGCTTTCGACCGGGTTGCCGTTGAGATAGAGCGTTCTGAGCTCGGACAGACCTTTGAGGGGCGAGATGTCCTTTATGTCGTTGTCACTCAGCGAAAGGGAGCGCAGCTTGGTGAGACCCGAGACGGCGGAGATATCCGTCAGCCCGCAGTCATTGAGGGAGAGGGCGGTGAGGTTGGTGAGAGTAGAGAGCGTGTCGAGCTCCTCGGCCGTGAGGTCCACGCCTGAGAGAACGAGGGTCTCCGTGCTCTCGCTTACCTCCTTACCGCCTATGGTCATGGCCTCGTCCTCGTCGCCGCTCTCGCCCTTGTATTCGGCAAGCAGGCTCTCGGCGAGGGAGCCGGAATTGTTTTTCAGCCAGCTCTCGAGGATGTAGATGGCGGAGGTGCTGTCCCCCCGCTGATAATAGCAGCGTGCGAGCAGTACGGCGGCGTCCTCGGTGGCGTCGGCGTCGTAGGCCTTCTGAGCCTCCTCGACGGCGCTGTCATAGTCGCCGGAGATGTAGTATTCCATGGCCGCGGAGTAATGCTCCTCATACTTGGCCCCGCCGCCGGAACGGGTCATGAGCAGGATGGCGGCGATGATGATAATGAGCGCCAGGCCGACGCCGACGGAGATGAGGATCACCGTCCGGCGGTCGAAGCGCGGGCTGCGTTTCTTTCTTCTGTCCATAGTGCCTCCTCCGGCTCAGAACGCCCAGCCGCCGTCGCGGAAGATGGCGATTCGCTCACCGGAAGCGGTGACGCCCGTGACGGCAAGGTCGGCGGAGCCTATCATGAAGTCTTCGTGCATCATGGAGTCGTTCACGCCCATGGCGCGCAGTTCGTCGAGACTGTACTTTTCGTAGTCACGGATGTTGCTGGAGTAGCCGCGGCCGAGGGCCAGATGGCAGGCGGCGTTTTCGTCGAAGAGGGTGTTGTAGAAAAGTATGCCGCTCTCCCGGATGGGGCTCATGTAGGGCACAAGGGCGCACTCGCCGAGCATGGCCGAGCCCTCGTCCATCTCCACTAGCGTGCGCAGGGCCTCCTCGTTTTTCTCCGCGTGCAGTTCCACGACCCGGCCGCCCTCAAAGCGCAGCCAGAAGTCCTCTATGAGCACGCCCTGGAAGGCGAGGGGACGCGTCGAGTGGACTATGCCCTCGGCCTCTCCGGCCTTGGGGGTGACAAAGAGCTCCTCGGAGGGGATGTTCGGGTCATACATTACGCCGTTCACCGGGCAGCGCTCGGCGCCGCCGAGGAAGAGCGCCTCGGGGATGAGGCCGACGCGAAGGTTCGTGCCGTTCGAGGCGCTGTACTCGAGCGCGACGAGACCCATGGCGTTGAGCGCATCAGCGCGGGACTTGAGTTCTAGATTGTGCAGCCGCCAGTTCTCCTGCGGGTCGCCCTCGAGTGCGCGGGAGCAGGAGAGAATGGCTTCCCAGAGCTTTTCAATAGCCCTACCCTTGGGGAGCTCCGGGAAGACCTTTTTGGCCCACTTGGCGCCGGGCACGGCAGCGATGCACCACTGCTCGCGATTCTCGCGGGCGTCGATGTAGGGGCGGAGCTTGACATACCTTGCCTGCATAGCGGCGGCGTACTTGGCCTGGTTTATGCCGGCGAGACCGTCCGGGTCCTCGCTGAGAATGACTATGCGGGCGGGAAGATTGTCGGATTGCCACTTCTGCCTTGCTTCCTCCCAGGCCTTGACCTCGCCGAGCCTCTTTGCGCTCTTGTAGCGGACGTCTAGGCGCGTAAGCGGCTGGTGGCGCCACTCGACCTCGACCGCGGAAGCACCTGCGCGGTAGCACTCGGCGGCAAGCATCTCTATGAATTCCGGCTGGTCCAGCCCGGCAACTATCAGCACCGGCTGCCCCTTCTGTACGTTTGCGCCCGTGCGGGCGATGAGGCGTGCATATTGCTTCAAAACGGACTTTTTCATTGCTGTTCCTCACTTCAATTGATAATCTAATGTTTAACTTTTGTTGATTAGAGTGTATATGTGTGTTAATATGTAATGTGCGCTTGACGGGGCAATAAGGCGGCCCGTCGGGGGCATTATAGCATATATCTCCGCCATATGCAAAATCTCCGCAGAAGCCATCTGCGGGAAAGGAAGTAAAGAATGAAAAACACGGAAAAGACGATGGAAAAGCTCGTGGCCCTGTGCAAGAACCGGGGCTTCATCTATGCCGGGAGCGAGATCTACGGCGGTCTTGCCAACAGCTGGGACTACGGCCCCCTCGGCGCGGAGCTCAAGAACAACGTCAAAAAGGCATGGTGGAAGAAATTCGTCCAGGAGAACCCCTACAACGTCGGTCTCGACTCTGCGATACTGATGAACCCGCAGGTCTGGGTCGCCTCCGGACACGTCACCACCTTCAACGACCCGCTCATCGACTGCAAGGCCTGCAAGATGCGCCACAGAGCCGACAAGCTCATCGAGGACTGGCTGAAGGAGAACCCCGTCGAGGGAGCGAATGTGGAGGCCATGACGAACGACGAGATGGTCGCCTTCATCCGTGAGCATAATATACCCTGCCCCGGCTGCGGAAAGTCGGATTTCACCGATATCCGCAAATTTAACCTCATGTTCAAGACCCATCAGGGCGTCACCGAGGACTCGGCGAGCGAGGTCTATCTCCGCCCCGAGACGGCGCAGGGCATCTTTGTCAACTTCAAGAACATCCAGCGCACCACCCGCCGCAAGATACCCTTCGGCGTCTGCCAGATAGGCAAGAGCTTCCGCAACGAGATCACCCCGGGCAACTTCACCTTCCGCACCCGTGAGTTCGAGCAGATGGAGCTCGAGTTCTTCTGTGAGCCGGGCACCGACCTCGAGTGGTTTGCCTACTGGCGCGGCTTCTGCCGCGACTGGCTCGTGGGCCTCGGCATGCACGAGGAGAACCTCCGCCTGCGCGACCACGAGAAGGAAGAGCTTTCCTTCTACTCCAAAGCGACGACGGACTTCGAGTATTTGTTCCCCTTCGGCTGGGGCGAGCTCTGGGGCGTGGCCGACAGGACGGATTACGACCTCACCCAGCACCAGGAGCACTCCGGCCAGGACCTCAGCTATTTCGACCAGGAGAAGAACGAGCACTACGTTCCCTATGTCGTCGAGCCCTCCCTGGGCGCGGACCGCGTGACCCTCGCTTTCCTCGCGGACGCCTACGACGAGGAGGTCGTGGACGCGGCCAAGAACGATACCCGCATCGTGCTGCACCTGCATCCGGCGCTGGCGCCCATGAAGGTCGCCGTGCTGCCGCTTTCCAAGAAGGAAGTCCTCGCCGGCCCGGCCAGGGAGCTCTATGCCGAGCTCTCCAAGCACTTCATGTGCGACTATGACGACACCGGCTCCATCGGCAAGCGTTACCGCCGCCAGGACGAGATAGGCACGCCCTTCTGTGTGACCGTGGACTTCACCACCGTCGGAGATGCCGAGACGCCCGCGGACAACTGCGTCACCGTCCGTGAGCGCGACAGCATGCAGCAGGTTCGCCTGCCCATCTCCGAGCTCGTCGCTTACCTCAGCGAGAGGCTCGCCTACTGAGGCGGACTGAAATGAAACATCCCGGCGCCCGGCGCGGGCCAGGGCGGGAGCGGGCAGTGGCCTGCTCCGCGGCCTCGGCCTTTGCGGCCGGTCTGGTGCTCACGGCGGTCTCGGAGCTTATCACAACGCAGAGCTTCGCTGACGCCGCGGCGCTGCTTTTCGGTTTTTCGCCCCGGGCTGTCGCCACGGCGGCATTTCTGGGGCTTCTTATCTGTACGCTCGGCTTCCTCTGTCGGAGCATCTTTGCAGGCGGGCTTGTCGTCACGCTCTCCGTGGCGGGGCTCAGCTTCGCCAACTACTACAAGATGCTCATAACCTCCACGCCGCTGTATGTCCAGGACATACGCCTCATTACCCAGGTGGGCGGCATAATGGAGCTCAACGAGGCGTCCATGAAGTTCTCGCTTGAGAGCGGGGCGGCTGTGGCCGTCATGCTGCTTTTGCTTGTGGGACTTTTCTTCGTCTCGCGCATCTTCCGGCCGAAGCTGCGTGCGGGGCTCATATCCGGGCTCGTCTCGGCAATACTGTTTGCGGCGCTTTTCTGCGTGCCGGCCTCGGCCGACGCCTGGTTTTACGCCCCGCTCGGGGCGGGAAGGGCCGCCGCACAGGAGACGCAGGTCACCTATAACAGCCGCTGCGGCGTGCTGCTCGGCCTGTGGCGTTCCGTCGTCCTCGGAGGGGATGAGGATCTGGTCCCCGAGCCCGATGAGGAAGAGCTGATGCTCATGAACGCCCAGAGCTGGATAGAGGACCTGCCCGACACGGAAAAGGACGTGACGCCGAGCGTCATCTTCGTCCTGGGCGAATCCTTCTTCGACGTGACGGAGCTGCCCGGCGTGAGCTACGCTGAGGACCCAGTCGCGGACTTCCACCGCATATGCTCCGAGGGCGTGTCCGGCAAGTTCTACACGCACACGCTCGGTTACGGCACGGAGAACATAGAGCTGGAGATAATGACGGGCATCAACACCCGCTTCTTCAGCTGGGACGACATGATCTACGGCTGGGAGCAGGAAAAGCTCCTCACATATCCCAGCCTGCCGCAGATATTCTCGGACGCGGGCTACTACACGGCCTATCTCCACACCTTCAACGACGGCATCTACAACCGCACGGACCTCTATACGGCACTGGGCTTTCAGGAGATGTATTTTTCCGGCGACTTTGCCGCGATAGATCCGGAGGCAGCCGCTGCTGCGGATTACTGGGGATACATGAACGGCAAGATCTCCGGAGAGTTTTACTCCGACGACTATCTTGCCGACGTGACGGCCATGCTGTTTGACCAGAAGGTCGACGAGGGCCCGGTGTTCCTCTGGGCCGTCACCATGGAGAACCATACGCCGTATACGGCGGACAAGTACCCGAGCTACGACTTCCCCTTTGAGTCAGCGCTGGACGAGGAGGGCGTGGGAGTTCTCAACGCCGTGACCCAGGGCGTGGCCAATTGTTCCGAGGCGCTGGGCAAGCTTGTGGATTACCTCTCGGAGCGGGAGGAGCCGGTCATTGTCGTATTCTTTGGCGACCACCGCCCGGGTACGCCGCTCGAGAGCGGTGCCACGGTGTATTCCGAGCTCGGCATGTGCCCGGAGGACGTCGCGGACTGGGAGCTCGAGGACTATGCAGAGCTTTACGCCACTGATTATGTGATCTGGTCGAACGACCCGTCGCTGCTCCCGGCCGAGCCGGGCAGCCGACAGAACACCTCGTCCACGCTCCTTGGCCTCGAGGCGCTGCAAATGGCGGGCATGGATCTTGACGAATACTGGAGCATGTGCGCCGTCGTTGATACGATTTCGGACGGCTGGACCTGGAACTTCTTCGTCCCGCAAGATGGGGAGCCCTGCTTCTCGCCCTTTACGGGCCTGGATGATGAGGGCCTCGACGTAATCAAGGCCATGCGCGTATTTATGAACAGTACATTTTACGGTACGGAGGGCCCCGGCTTCGGGGACATCTTCGCCGTCACAAAAAGGGGATAAAGAATGAAAGACGGTTTCATCAAAGTCGCGGCCGCCGCGCCGGAGCTGCGCGTGGCCGACCCGATGTATAACACTGGAAAGATAATCGAGTGCATCGAAAAGGCGAAGGGCGAGGGAGTAAAGCTCCTTACCTTCCCCGAGCTCGCCATAACCGGCGCCACCTGCGGGCACCTGTATTATCAGCGCTATCTGCTCGACGCCGCCATTGAGGGGCTGGGCAAGATAGCCGATGCTACCAAGGACAGCGATATGCTCGTCGTTGTCGGCCTGCCTCTGCGTGCGCGCGGCGCCGTGTACAGTGCGGCCGCTGCCGTCTGCAAGGGCGAGGTCCTGGGCTTCACCGCGCGCCGCAACGTCCGCGGGAGCGTGTTCGCCAGCCTGAATCCGGGTGAGTCCATAGACATCGACATGGACTTTTCGGACTACTGCTGCCTCGAGAGCGAGGCGCTCTTCTGCGCGGACGCCATGAGCGAGCTCGTGGTCGGTATACAGTTTGCCGCCGACAGGCGCCTGCCCGTACCCCCGACGGCGGCTCTCTGCGCAGCCGGTGCGACCGTGATCGCCGAGCTCTCCGACGAGCCGATGAGCGTGCAGTCCGCCTTCGAGACGAAGCGTGCGCTTGAGAATGAGACTAAGCGCCTCCACTACGGCACCGTTTACGCCGCCCCCGCTTCCGGCGAGAGCACGACCGACAAGAGCTATTCCGGCCTCTGCCTCGTCGTGGACGACGGCGAGACCCTCTCCGAGTGCGAAGCCGGCTGCGGAATGGCCGTGAGTGAGATAGACGTATTCAACCTGAGCGGCGCGCGTGTGCGTGAGAGCACCTTTGCAGCCCTGCCCGCGGCGCCCGTCGCCCGCTACGCATGGGAGCTCGAGCCTGCCGAGACAAAGCTCACCCGCCGCATAAAGCGCGAGCCCTTCGTGCCCGACGAGGGCATTGCGGAGTTTGCAGCGCGCTGCCTCGACATCCAGGCCACCGGCCTCATCAAGCGCATGGAGTACACGAACTGCTGGCGCCCCGTCATCGGCGTCTCCGGCGGCGTGGATTCCACGCTGGTCATGCTGGCCTGCGCCCATGCCATGGACAGGGTTGGTCTGCCGCGCAAGAACATAGTCGCCGTGACCATGCCCTGCTTCGGCACCACCGACCGTACCAAGAACAACGCCGTTACGATAGCCGAGCGCCTCGGCGCGGAGCTGAGGATCATCCCCATAGGCGAGAGCGTCAAAAAGCACTTTGAGACCATCGGCCATGACTTCAACGACCACAGCGTGGTGTTCGAGAACGCTCAGGCCCGTGAGCGCACCATGGTGCTGCTCGACATTGCCAACAAGGTGAACGGCCTCGACGTCGGTACCAAGGACCTCAGCGAGCAGGCCGACGGCTGGTGCACCTACAACGGCGACCAGATCTCCAACTACGATATCAACGCCGGCCTCACCAAGACCATGGTCCGCGCGGTGGTAAAGCACATTGCGGACACCTGCGAGGATGCCGAGCTGGCCGCGGCGCTTAACGATATCTGGGATACTCCCGTGACGCCTGAGCTGCTGCCCATAGGCGACGAGGGCGAGCTGCTGCAGAAGAGCGAGGACTCCGTGGGTCCCTACATCCTGCAGGATTTCTTCCTCTACCACATGGTCATGCGCGGCGGCTCTCCCGAGAAGGTGCTCCGCCTGGCCGAGATCGCCTTCGAGGGCGAGTTTGACCGCCCCACGCTCATCCACTGGATCCGCAGCTACTGCCGCCGCTTCTTCGTGCAGCAGTTCAAGCGCAGCGCCTCGGCGGACGGCCCTGCGGTCATGGGCTTCACGCTCTCCCCGCGCGATGGGCACAAGATGCCCTCCGATGCCTCCAACGCCCTGTGGATGGACGCCGTCGAGAAGATGAAATAATGGTTTTTTGCGAAAGCGGTCCGCTCTGCGGGCCGCTTTTTGCCTTATAATGCAGAATAAGGAGGGAAAACGGAACTTTGGTCCTTGCAATTTTCCCCGGGCGTTTATATAATGGGCCTGCGCTATATCCGGGCTGGAACCGGAACGGCAGCAGGAGGAAGTAAATATGCCTGACAACACTGAATTTACCAGAGGCCGTGTGGGATCGCCGATATCCACGGCTCTGGTTTTTGTTTTTCAACTTGCCGAAGAGCCTGCGAAGAAGGGAGGACCTGCGAGATGATCCTTGCGGTCGATATTGGAAATACCGCTGTGACGCTCGGCTGCGTGGAGGGCCGGGAGATACTGAACCTTGCCCGGCTGGAGACCAGTCCGGCCCGCAGCTCGGACGAATATGCCGTGCTCATGGAGCGGGTGCTGAGCCTGCGCGGAGTCAGTCTGCATGAATTCGAGGGCGCGGCCATCGCCTCCGTCGTTCCTCCGCTCACTGAGGTACTGCGCAGGGCTGTGCGGCTCATAACGGGCCACGACGCCCTCGTCGTGGGCGCCGGAGTCAAGACCGGCCTCAACATCGGCATCGATGACCCCACTCAGATGGGGGCGGACCTGGTGGCGGGCGCTGTCGCCGCACTGGACGCGCATGAGCCGCCGGTAATCATCGTCGACATGGGCACGGCTACCACGATAAGCGTGATAGACCCTAACTCGCGCCTGCTCGGCGGAGCGATACTTCCCGGCGCCGCGGTCTCTCTGGAGGCGCTCTCGGGCACAGCCTCGCTGCTGCCGCGGGTTTCGCTCGAGGCCCCGAAGCGTGCCATAGGCTCGAGTACGATAGAGTGCATGAAATCCGGGGCAGTCTTCGGAGCGGCCTGCGCTATCGACGGCATGATAGACCGCATTGAGGATGAGCTCGGCGAAAGCGCCGCGCTTGTCGCCACCGGCGGACTTGCGTCAAGGATAATCCCCTATTGCAGGCACGACATCGAGATAGACGACTACATGCTGCTGCGCGGGCTTTCTCTTATCTGGCAGAAAAACCGGCGCGAAAAACGCAGAGAGGCGAAACAGGCACTCCACGCATAAGATGCAGAAGGGGCGGCGGGCCATCCCGCCGCCCCCTTTTTCTGCAAGTGGGGGTATTCACATGGTAGACTGGTTTCTGGCCCTGCCGCATACGGTGCAGGCGCTGCTTGCGACGCTGTTCACCTGGGGCGTTACGGCGTTGGGCGCGGGGCTGGTGTTCTTCTTCAAGACCATGAACAAAAACGCGCTGGACGCCATGCTGGGCTTCGCAGCCGGCGTAATGACGGCGGCGTCTTTCTGGAGCCTGCTCTCACCGGCCATCGAGCTGGCGGAGACACTGGGCATGAACGTGTGGTTCACGGCGCTGCTGGGCTTTCTGGGCGGCGGGGCGCTGCTCTATCTGGGCGACCGCCTCTGGGAGCGCCTGGAACGCCGGGGCGGCCTGGACGGCGGCTCAAGCAAACGGCGGGCGCTGATGCTCATGAGCAGCATCACGCTGCACAACATACCCGAGGGCCTTTCCGTGGGCGTGGCCTTCGGCTCGCTGGCCTACGGGCTGGACGGTGCGACGCCCGCGGCGGCCTGCCTGCTGGCGCTGGGCATAGGCATACAGAATCTTCCCGAGGGCACGGCGGTCAGCGTACCGCTCCGGCGCGAGGGCATGAGCCGCGGCAAGGCCTTCTTCCTCGGTCAGGCCAGCGGAATAGTCGAGCCCATTGCGGGCGTGCTGGGCGCGCTGCTGGTGCTGAAGGTAAGGCTTCTCCTGCCCTATATGCTCGCATTCGCCGCGGGGGCTATGATCTATGTTGTCGTAGAGGAGCTCATACCAGAGAGCCAGACAAACAAGCGCAAGGATGTCATGGCCCTGTTCACGCTCATAGGCTTTTCCGTCATGATGGTCCTGGACGTGGCGCTGGGATAAAATAGTTCCATATCGGCTCCGGCTGTGGTATCATTGTGCGTATACCACAGCCGGAGGTGCGTTTTATGGAAGCCAAACAGGCTCCCGTCATGGGCAGAAAACTGTTTCTTTATGTCACGGCCTTTTTCTCGGGCATGTCGGTGATGGCCATAGAGCTGGGGGCGAGCCGCCTGCTCGCGCCGTATTTCTCCAGCTCGCAGATCGTCTGGACGGTCATTATCGGCACCATCATGATTGCCATGGCAATAGGCAACGTCTGGGGAGGGCGCGCGGCGGACAAGAATCCCGACCCGGTTCGGCTCTACCGTCGGCTGCTGATAACTGCGATCTGGACGGCGGCCATACCCTTTGCCGGGCGCTATGTCATCGCGGGTGTGTCCGGGCTGCTGGCGCTCTTTGTAAAGAGCAATTTCCTCGTCTGGGCATCGCTTGCGAGCTGTTTTGCGCTCTTCGTCGTGCCGCTCATGCTGCTCGGTACCGTCACGCCCTCGCTGATGAAGTACGCCACCGAGAGCCTTGACGACAACGGCCGCACAGTGGGCGAGCTGGAGGCCCTGGGCACCATAGGCAGCATCATCGGCACCTTCCTGCCCACCTTCGTGACCATCCCCGCCGTCGGCACGGCGCGGACCTTCCTCATCTTTGCCGCCATCCTGGCGGTGATCAGCCTCGGGTTTTTCATCTCGCGCAAGAAGTGGATCGCCCGCAGCGCGGTCATCGCGGTGGTGATCACGGCGCTCATGTTCATGCCCTTCAATTACAGCTTCGCCTTCTGGGAGGACGACCTCACCGTCGAGGACGAGTCCATCTACAACTACCTCCAGGTGAAGGAGACCGACCGGAGTGTCATCCTCTCCACCAACGTGGCCTTCGGGGTGCAGAGCATCATGATGAAGGAGGGCGGGCTCACGGGCATGTACTACGACTATGCCCTCGCCGCGCCGCTTATGGCGGAAAAGTGCGAGGACGTGCTCATTCTCGGCCTCGGCACCGGCACCTTTGCCTCCCAGTGCCTCAAGTACTTTCCAGGCTGTGAGGTGACGGGCGTGGAGATAGACGAGAAGATAGTTGCCCTCTCACGCGAGTATTTCGGCCTGCCCGAGGAGGTAAACGCCGTGGTGGGCGACGGTCGCTCCTACCTCACGACCTCGGGGACCTACGACGTCATTATGGTCGACGCCTACCAGGACATAACGATACCCTTTCAGATGTCCAGCGTGGAGTTTTTCACTGAGGTGCTCGAGCACCTGAACCCCGGAGGGGTCATGGTGGTGAACATGTCCATGCGCTCCGACGCCGAGGGCTCGATGAACGAGTACCTCATGGACACCATTGCCTCGGTGTTTCCCTACTGCGCCACGGTGAAGGTCAGCGGCGGCTCCAACCTAGAGCTTATCGCCACCGCTGACGCCGAAGGCTTCGAGCGGCTCTCCGAGCGCATCGACGCGCTGGGTGAGGACGACCCGCTGAGTGCAATCATGCCCCGAGTAGAGGAGGGCCTCATTCCAGTTGAGGGCGGCAACCTCATCCTCACGGACGACAAGGCACCTGTGGAGCTCCTCGGCATGAGGGTGCTCGACGAGATGATCTCCACGGAGCTCGAAGCGCTCCGGGGGCAGATAAAAGAGAATGGGATAATGAGCCTTTTGGAGTGACAATAAAAAGGGGGAACCCCTGTCAAGGGGTTCCCCCTCCGGCTTTTTTGTAAAAAAGCGGGGCAAAAAACTTTCAACCTTGAGGCTCAGAATACTTTGAGAGGGGGAGGCTCCACTCTATCCAGCTCTCGGGGGCGTTCTCACGCATTGAAGCCATGCTTTGCTTGAGCGCGCCGCTCGGCTCCGCCTCATAAAGCCGCTCCAGCGCAGGGAGCGCGGAGGGGGAGAGGTTGGCGAGATACTGCGTATCCACCTGTGAGAGCCGCCCGTCGAGGTAGGCATCCACATTGTAGTCTGCGATGCGCGCATCCACATTAGCCGCGTTGAACAGCACCCAGCCGTAGAGCCCCAGCGCCGCAAAACAGGGCCAGAACTTGAAGTCCGGGCGCAGCACCTTCACCGCTGCCAGCACCAGGCTCAGCAGTATGAAGGCCATGGCCCAGAGCGTCATTACCCGCAGCAGGCTAAGTCCGTAGGCGAGGATATAGAGCCGCATCCGCCAGAACGCTGAGGCCAGGATGACCAGCGTCAGCGCGCACACCAGCAGCGACAGCGCCTTTTCCGCCTTTGAGCGCCCGCCCCGTACGGCGCAGAAGAGCACGAAGCCTAGGTCTATGGCCGCCACGAGCACCAGCTGATAAAAGCCGCGCCTCGCGTACTCGGCCCAGCCGCCCTGCATCGCCGCCGCTTCGGCCCCGCCAAAGAGGTAGGTGAACTGAACGGCACAAAACGCAATATGCACGAGCGCCAGCAGCGCCAGCGCGGTCACATAGGCCGCAGGAGCGCCGTCCGGGCGCTCTCTTTTTTTGCCCTCCGCAGCCTCCGGGCCGTTCACGGCAAAGTACAGCGCCGAGAAAAAGCAGAAGCTGAAAAAGAGTATGCAGATGACACGCATCACCCTCACCGCGACCTCCGGACCGGAAAACCAGTCCGCAAACCCGGTGAAAAAGCCCGCGAACACCTGATCGGCCCCGGCGAAGAGCAGTATCACAACCACAAGTACCGGCAGTGCCGCCGCCGCACCCTTGAGCGCCTGGCTGCCCTTGCCGCCCTCCTTTATTCCGCCGAGGGCGCGGAAAGGCTTATCCCAGTTGTCAAATATCGCCCTGAAAAACAGCCGGACCGACTCTCCCACACAGCGCGCGTCGGAGAGCGCCGCCGCAGAGCGGCCGGAGAGCGAGAGAAACGTGAGTACCGAGCCGCAGAAGATGAGGATGAAGTTCACGAACCTCACGCCCCCGCAGCCGCCGAGTACGCAAAATACAGTCAGCAGGCCTACGCCGGCGGCAAGGCCGATATTGTACCCGTTCCAGCGCGCCCGCTTTCCAAGAAACAGCAGCACAAAGACCCAGAAAAGTGCCGTGAACACCGCCGCTCCAAGCGCTGGGCCGGGTCTCGGCCCGAAAACCAGGTTCGCCAGCGACTCGATAGTGAAGACATTCTGCCACAGTATGCCTAGACAGAGCGCCGCGGGCAGCATCAGCGCCTCGCGCACGCCAAATACGGGTCTCGCCTTATCTATACGCTCATCCATCGCTTTCCTCCTCGGTGAACTCCAGTATGTCCCCCGGCTGGCAGGCGAGCGCGCGGCAGAGCGCGTCCAGCGTCGAAAAGCGCACGGCCTTGGCCTTGCCGGTCTTGAGCACGGAGAGGTTAGCCAGCGTGATGCCGACTTTTTCCGCCAGCTCTGTGAGGCTCATCTTGCGCTTTGCGAGCATTACGTCGAGATTTATCCTTATCATGGCCGCCACCTCAGATGGTGAGGTCGTTTTCCGACCTCATGTCCGCGGCCTTGCGCGTCAGGTGCGAGAGCGCCGCACAGAGCACGGAGATGGCCGCCCCCACGGCGCAGACGCCCAGGCCGATGATCGCAATGCCGATGTGCAGCAGGTTCATCGAGAGCAGCACCACGCCGCCGATGATGTAGTAGACCGTATCTGCCGCCGCCAGAAGACTGCATGTGCGCAATCTAAGCGCGTTCTTCATGCAAAAGCTGTTGTCGCGTCCTATCTCCGTGGCCATCTGCCACACCAGCGCCATGAAAACCATGACCGGTATCGTGCTTATCCAGAAGTATATGAGGCAGGGCCAGAACATCGGCTCGAGGTTCGGCGTGTTCCACGCGATGTCCCTGCCCAGCTCGGGCACCCATACGGCGTCGAGAAAGAGCACGCAGATAAAGCCCAGCACAACTATACCCTTCATCCAGCGGGAGAGCTCCTTTTGTTTCATCCTAACAGCTCCTTTCGAGGCGAGTATAGCATGTGCTTTATCGAATTGCAAGCATTATTTATCGAAAAACAATAAATATTTTCCGTTAAACGATTGCGGCACTTTTTGAAAGGCGCGACGGGTTTCGACGGCATCCTGCGGCGATGTCTAATAAAATAGCTTAAAAAGGAGGGCTCACACATGGAGATAACGACGAGCTATTCCTCCGGGCGGCTGACGCTGCATCTGTCCGGGGAGCTGGACCACCACGGCGCCAAGGGTGCGATGAGGACGATAGACGCTCTGCTGGAAAAGTACATGCCGCGCGACACGGTTCTGGACCTCTCGGAGCTGACGTTCATGGACTCCTCTGGCATCGCGCTGATAATAAGGACGGAGCGCCGGATGCGCGAGACCGGGGGCCGCGCGGCGATAACGAATCCAAGACGCCAGCCCTTGCGGGTGCTGGACGCCTCGGGAATAGACAGGCTTATACCGGTGAAGGGAGAGCAGCGCGTATGAGAGCGGAGAACTACATAAAAATCGAATTTCCCAGCCGCAGTGTGAACGAGGGCTTTGCCCGTGCGGCGGCAGCGGCCTTTGCGGCCCAGCTGGACCCCACACTCGAGGAGCTGGGGGACATCAGGACGGCGGTGAGCGAGGCGGTGACGAACTGCATCGTCCACGCCTACCCGGACAGCATTGGACGCATTATGCTCCGGCTTCGGATAATGAAGGGCGGCGCCCTGGAGATAGTGGTCAAGGACTGGGGCCGCGGCATTGAGGACGTCGAAAAGGCGCGCGAGCCGCTCTTTACCACGGGCGGCGCCGAGCGCAGCGGCATGGGCTTTACCATCATGGAGAGCTTCACGGACAAGCTGCGCGTTCGCTCCGCGCCGGGCCGGGGCACCACGGTGACAATGGTCCGGACGATAAAGCCGAGGCTGGGCGGCAAATGACCGAGGAGACCATGGAGTGCCTGCGCTCGGCGAGAGCCGGGGACAGGGACGCGGCGGAGCGCATGGTCACGGCCAACTCCGGCCTCATCTGGAGCGTCGCGCGCCGCTTTTTCGGCCGGGGCGTGGACTCCGAGGACCTCTATCAGCTGGGCTGCGTGGGCTTCCTGAAGGCCATCGAGGGCTATGACGAGAGCTTCGGCACGCAGTTTTCAACCTACGCTGTGCCCAAGATATCGGGTGAGATACGCCGCTTCCTGCGCGACGATGGGGCGGTGAAGGTAAGCCGCGGCATAAAGGAGCGGGCCGCGCTCATCCGCTCTGCCCGCACCTCGCTTGAGCAGAAGCTGGGCCGCGAGCCAACGCTCTCGGAGCTCTCGGACGAGACCGGGATAAGCCCCGAGGACATCGCCGTCGCCGAGACGGCCACGGGCCCGGCGGAGAGCCTCCAGCGCGAGAGCGGGGAGGAGGGCTTTACACTTGAGCAGGTGCTCGGCGACTACGGTCAGGAGGAGCGCCTGGTCGAGCACGTCTCGCTCCGTGAGGCGATAGACTCCCTGCCGGAGCGGGAGCGCCAGGTCATAGGACTCAGGTTTTTCCACGACATGACCCAGGACGCCGCGGCGCGGGTCATAGGTGTCTCGCAGGTGCAGGTCTCGCGTCTTGAGCGCCGGGCGGTGGAACGGCTGCGGGAGCTGCTTTCCTGAAGAAAAATCACAAAAAGTCCTTGCATTGGGACATGTCCTGTGTTACAATCACATTTGCGTCTTGTAACCATGTGATGACATACTCAAGACAGCCCAATGTTGAGGTGAAGGAAAATGAAGGAAGGCATCCACCCGAAATATTATAAGACCACCATTCGGTGCGCCTGCGGCAACGTTATTGAGACCGGCTCCACCCGCGAGAACATCACCGTTGAGATCTGCTCCAAGTGCCACCCGTTCTACACGGGCAAGCAGAAGCTCGTGGACACCAGCGGCCGCGTCGATAAGTTCAACAAGAAGTACGGGATCAAATAAGATTCTCAAAGCCGCCACGCACTACAGCGTGGCGGCTTTTGCATTTGCTTGAAATGAGGGATCAGATATAAACGATACATCCAAGAAAAAGGAGCGCGCCGTACTCGCGGGACTGGCCGCGGCGTCCATGGACCCGGACGAGCGCAGTACGGACGTCTCCATGGAAGAGCTGGCCGAGCTCGTGGACACCGCCGGCGGCGAGGTCGCGGGAGTGGTGCTCCAGCAGCGGCCGACGCCCGATCCGCGCTCCTTCCTGGGCGAGGGCAAGGTGGCCGAGCTCAAGGAGCTCATAGTTAACTCGGAATGCGATCTTGCGGTGTTTGATAACGAGCTTTCGCCCTCGCAGCACCGAGTGCTGTCCGAGGAGCTGGGCGTGAAGGTACTGGACCGCTCCGGCCTCATCCTGGACATCTTCGCCCAGCGTGCCCGCACGCGGGAGGGCCAGCTCCAGGTCGAGCTGGCGCAGTACGAATACCTGCTGCCCCGGCTGACGGGCATGTGGACCCACCTCGTGCGCCAGACGGCCTCGGGCGGGTCGTCGCCCATAGGCACGCGCGGCCCCGGCGAGACCCAGCTGGAGACAGACCGCCGACACATCCGCCGCAAAATACAAAAGCTCCGCGAGGAGCTCGAACAGGTGCGTAAGGTGCGCGGCGTCCAGCGCCAGCGGCGCGAGCGCAACGCCATGCCCGTTGTGGCCATAGTGGGCTACACCAACGCGGGCAAGTCCACTCTTCTGAACACCCTGACCGGCTCCGATATTCCGGCCAACAACCGGCTCTTTGACACGCTGGACACCACGACGCGGCGCCTGAAGCTGGACGAGGCGCAGGAGGCGCTCATCTCCGACACCGTCGGCTTCATCCGCAAGCTGCCGACCCACCTGGTCGAGGCCTTCAAGGCCACGCTGGAGGAGCTGCAATATGCCGATGTGCTGCTGCATGTCATTGACATCTCCAGCCCGGACATGCTCACGCAGATCGAGGTCGTGGAGGACCTCATAAACAAGCTCGGTGCGGGCTCCACGCCCTGTATACGGGTCTACAACAAGTGCGACCGTTATATCGGCGTCCTGCCCCGCGGGGAGAACACGGTGTGCATCTCCGCCAAGACCGGCGAGGGCACGGCGGAGCTGGTGAAGAAGATAGCCGAGATCCTGGGCCGTGAGAGCCGCCGGGTCACACTGCTGCTGCCTTACGACAAGGCCGGCGTAGCCGACACGCTCCGCCGCGAGGCGGCCGTGCTTTCGCTCGAATACGGAGAGGACGGCGTGACCGTTGAAGCAGTGGTGAAGCCCGAACTCTGGGGCCTTGTCCGCGGATATGTGAAAGAAGAAACCTGAATATGCGCTGACCCCCGGAGGCAATTACCTCCGGGGGTCGTTTTTTGCCTTAGGGTCACATGAATTTCCTGTACGGCATGTCAAGCATCTCGCGGTACTCGCGGTTGAGTTCCAGATGCTGGTGCAGGGCAGCCTCTGCGCCGGCTGCGTCGCGGTGAGCGAGCGCGCTCACTATCGCGGCGTGGTCGTCGCGGGTTATGTAGTTTTCACCCCTGTCGGCGGTGGCGGATAGGACACGGACACGGCTGGCATCCATCAGCTGCGCGAGCGTGGTGTAGAGATATTTGACAAGCGTGTTGTGGCTCATCTGTACGATGCCGCGGTGGAAGGCGGAGTCGCGGATTGCCTGTTCGGATATGGGCAGACTGTCATAATCGTAGCTCGCAAGTTTGGAGAGAAGCGCTATATCGTCATCGGAGGCGGTTTTGACTATGTCCTTGCAGGCCTCCACCTCCAGCATGATCCTGAGCTGGAGCAGGTTGTCGAGCGTGCCGTCGTCAAGGGCGAAAAGAGCGCAGAGCGGTCGGTTTATCGTGCTGTCCGGATTATCGGTTATATAGTTGCCGCTGCCCTGGATGGATTTTACTATGCCCATGACCTCCAGAGCCTTTATCGCCTCACGCACGGAGGCACGGCTCACCTCCATATCCTCAGCCATTTTGCGCTCTGTAGGCAGCTTGTCCCCCTTACGGAGTCGTCCCTGGATTATTTCGTTTTCTATGTAGTCGACAATTTTCTCGCAGTTGATGCTGTTACCGGAATTGCGCAATGTTTCCAATATTGCTCCTCTCCTTTGTTCGCTTTGTATATAACCGACAAAATCAGCTCAAAAAATTTTGCGTGAAAGTCCATTTACACATAAAATCCAGTTTGCTATTATTATCTTAAACAAATTGGACTGACCAATTTGAGATTTTATTAACAAATTCAACAGAAGTACCGGCAGTTGATGCCGTTGTTTTTTGCGCCGTAAATTGGTCCGTCCAATTACTCTTTTCACTATTAGCCTACCATGAAGGCCGCGTTTTTTCAAGCGGCCATTGCAGGAGGAGGTGCAGCATCCGGGAAAATCGGGCAGTTTTCAAAGTTGAGGAAATGGGAGAGCCAAATAAAGGAGGAGAACAATGTCAAACAAAAACGTAAAGAGATTCCTGCTGCTGTTTGCACTGGGCATAGCCTACGGCTTCATGTACGTAATGCCCTATATGAAATCCAGTTTCTACGATCAGATGATCGCGGCGATGGGCTGCACCAACGAGCAGCTCGGCTCGCTGATGACATATTACACGATAGCCCTGACGATCTCGTATCTGCCGGGCGGCTGGATCGGCGACCGCTTCAACCCCAAGCCTGTGCTGCTGGCCTCCATCTTCGGCCAGGCGGCGCTGAGCTTCCTGTTCATGTTCACCTACCAGAGCTACACCATGAGCGTCATCATCTGGTGCCTGATGGCTCTGACCGGCGGCTTTGCCTTCTGGCCCTCGCTGATGAAGGGCATCCGCATGACCGGCTCCGATGATGAGCAGGGCCGCATCTTCGGTATATTCGAGGCCCTCAACGGTCTCGCCTCGCTGCTGCTCAGCTTCGTCATGCTCGGCATCATGGCCATCGCGGGCGCGGGCGACCTCGTCACCGGTTTCAAGAGCGCCGTCGCCAGCATGGGTGTGCTCAGCCTCGTTTCCGGCATACTGGTCCTGGTCCTCATGCCCAAGAACGCGGCCTACGGCGCCACCAGCACCGAGAAGGCTGAGAAGATCGGACTCAAGGAATACATCTCGACCTTCAAGATCCCCGGCGTGTGGATCATGTCCATCCTGGTCTGGTGCTACGTTACCATCTCCGCCGTTGCCAGCTACCTGACTCCGTACAGCACCAACGTTCTCGGTATGTCCGCCGTCCTGGCCTCGAGCATAGGCACGATAAGGACCTACGGCTGCCGACTCGTGGGCGGCCCGCTCGGCGGCTTCATCGCTGACAAGGCTTTCAAGTCCGTTTCCAAGGAGCAGGTGCTGGGCCAGACGGCCTGCGCCGTGACGCTCGGACTTTTCCTCGTACTTCCCACCGGAATAAGCGGAGGACTGCTGGTCGTGCTTCTGCTTCTCGTAGGCGTGGCGATGTTCCTGTGCAAGGGCACCTACTTCTCCGTGCAGCCCGAGCTCGGCATACCCACCAACGTTTCCGCCACCGCCGTCGCCATTGCCACGCTCATCGGCTATCTGCCTGACATGTTCGTGCACACGATGTTCGGTAAGTGGATCGACACCTACGGCAACGCCGGGTACACGAGGATATTCATCTACGGCATCGGCACCGCTGTTCTCGGCATAATCGCGGCGCTGACGGCAGTTTATATTTCGCACAAGGTTGCAAAGAAGGCCGGCGGCGCTGCCGCATGATAATTTTAGGAGGCGCAAAATGAGCAAAGTAAAGCTGAACATAGCCCGCTGCAAGGGCTGCGGTTACTGCGTGGAGGAATGTCCGCGCAAGGCCATATCGTTCACCGGGCAGATAAGCGAAAAGGGCTACGACACCGTGCAGGTGGACGACGAGCTGTGCATCGCCTGCGGTTCGTGCTATCGGGTCTGCCCCGACAGCGTGTTTGAGATTCTGGAATAAGGAGGAGGCTGCGGAATGGCAAAGGAATTGATGAAGGGCAACGAGGCCCTGGCTGAGGCCGCGATACGCGCGGGCTGCCGCTTTTACAGCGGATACCCCATAACGCCGCAGACTGAAATACTCGAGTACCTCTCCTGGCGCATGGACGAGGTCGGCGGCACCTTCGTGCAGACCGAGTCCGAGCTCGCGGGCATAAACATGCTCCTCGGCGCGGCCGCCGCGGGCGCGAGGGCGCTGACGAGCTCCGCGGGCCCCGGCTTCTCGCTCAATCAGGAGGGCATATCCTATCTCGTCGCCGCCGACCTGCCGGCTGTCATCATAGACGTCATGCGTATTGGCACCGGCCTGGGCGATATAGCCCAGGGCCAGGGCGACTATTGGCAGATGACCCGAGGCGGCGGCCACGGGGACTACCGCACGATAGTGCTGGCTCCCGCGAGCGTCCAGGAGAACTGCGACCTCATGGAGACGGCCTTCGACCTTGCGGAAAAGTACCGTCATCCCGTCCTCATCGCATCCGACGCGGCGATAGGCCAGATGGTCGAGGGCGTGCAGCTCCCCGAGATGCACGAGCACGACGTCAACAGCTTTGACTGGGCCGTCCGCGGCTGCAAGGCCGGTCAGGCGCCCCGCAAGGTGCAGAACACCTATTACACCAGGCCCGACTACGTGGAGTACCTCCGCGACAAGTACGCCTCCATCGAGGCGAACGAGCAGCGCTGGGAATCCTACATGGTCGAGGACGCAGAGGTGGTGCTCGTGGCCTACGGCATAAGCTCCCGCATCTCGCGCGAGGCGGTGGACGTCGCCCGTGCCCAGGGCCTGAAGCTCGGCCTGATCCGTCCCATCACGCTCTGGCCCTTCCCGGTAAAGGCCTTCGCGGAATGCCGCGCGGCCAAGGCGTTCATGACCGTGGAGATAAACATACTCGGACAGATGACCGACGACGTCAGGCTGGCCGTGGAGAACAAATACCCTGTGGACTTTTACGGCACCTTCTTTGGCCTGCCGGAGACCGACGCCATCATTGAAAAAGCCAGGGGCATGCTGGAAAAGGGGGAAAACTAAATGAAACTCAAAGCGCCTGCTTCCGTATTCTCCTCCGCGGGCTTCTGCCCCGGCTGCGGCCACGGCCTTGCGAGCCGGCTGATAGGCGAGGTCGCTGAGGAGCTAGGCATCCAGGAGAAGCTCATAACCGTGGTCGACGTCGCGTGTTGCTCCTTCAACATCGACTACTGGAACTTCGATACCATAATGGCGGCGCACGGCCGCGATATCCCCACCGCGGTGGGCGTCAAGCACATTCGTCCGGAGTGTCCTGTGATGGCCTACATGGGCGACGGCGCGGCCTACTCCATAGGCATGGCCGAGACCATCCACGCCGCGCTGAGAAACGACAACATCTGCGTGTTCGTCATCAACAACTCCGTATTTGGTATGACCGGCGGCCAGATGGCCCCCACGACGTTGCCCGGTGAGCGCACCGCCACCTCTCCGAAGGGCAAGGACCCCGCGCGCTACGGCACGCTCAGCGGCGTCGAGCTGCTCAAGGGCATGGACATCGCCTACCTCGCGCGCGGCGAGCTGGTCGGCGTGGCCGGCATGACCAAGGCCAAGCGCATGATCCGCAATGCCTTTGAGCATCAGCTCGCCGGCGACGGCTTCTCTCTCGTGGAGCTGCTGTCCCCCTGCCCGACGAACCTGAATCTGCCTCCGGTGAAGGCCAAGACCTTCGTGCACGAGGAAATGACCAAGTATTTCCCCGTGGGAGAGTTCATCAACAAGGGAGGTAACAAGTGATGGTTGAAATCATATGCGCCGGCTTCGGCGGCCAGGGCGTGCTCACGACCGGCCTGATAGTAGCGAACGCCGCGATGATGCTTGGCAAGGAGATCACCTGGTATCCCTCCTACGGCTCCGAGATGCGCGGCGGCACCGCCAACTGCACCATAAAGATAAACGAAGGGCCCATCGCCAGCCCCTACTCCAAGGCCCCGGACATCGTCTGCGCGCTCAACGCCCCGGCCATCGACAAGTTCGAATCCAGCATCAAGCCGGGCGGTTATCTCTTTGTAAACGCCTCTCTCGTCGATGAGAACAGGACTTATCGCGACGATATCAAGGTCGTGAAGGTCCCCATGACCGAGGTGGCGCAGCACTGTGAAAACCCCAAGGGTGCAAACCTCGTGCTGCTGGGCGCCGTAGCCGCGCACACGGGCCTCTTCGAGGTGGACGAGCTCGACAGACTCGTTGCCGAGTATTTCGCCAAGAAGGGCAAGGTCAACCCCAAGAACTCCGACTGCCTGCGCGCGGGAGCCAAACTCTGATAAAAATACGCCCGGGCCGCGTTGTTATAGCAATTCCACGCGCCCGGGCGTAAGTATATCCGCATTACCGAGAGAGAAATGAGAACCTATCTTATGAAAGGGGGGAGACGGATTTGCTGAACACATTGGACATTCTCATAATTCTGTTGTACTTCGCGGGCATGATAGTGCTCGGACTGTATGCGCAGAGAAAGCAATCAAGCGTGGACGACTACTACCTGGGCGGACGGTCCATGGGCAGCTTCAAGATAGGCGCTCTGTGGATGGCCGGCTGGATAGGCGGTTCGTCGGTCATCGGTACCTCGTCTAACGGATACAGCATGGGCGTCACGGCGGTGTGGTACGTCACGGCGATAGCGGCGGGATGCATAACCTTCGCACTCATAATGGCAAAGCCGATAAAGCGCATCAGCGGTGTGCTCCACAACATAACCTTCCCCGAGCTGATATGCAGCCGGTATGACGCCAAAAACAGTGTCATGAGCAGCATAACGACCATACTGGCCATGGTGGGCTACACGGCGGCCCAGTTCGTAGCGGGGGCCTCCATACTGAACGTGCTGACCGGCTGGAGCCTTGGCGTATGCTACGTCATAGCCGCAGTGGTCATCGTATTCTACGTCTCCACGGGCGGTCTGCTGGCCGTTACCTATACCGATATAGTGCAGATGCTGCTGCTGATACTGGGCATAGTCGTGATAGCTGTGCCCTTGACCTCCGGCACGCTCGCCTCGGAGGGCCTTTCGCTCCAGACGGATCTGCCGGAGAGCTACTTTGACCTGGGCAGCTGGGGCTGGCCCACCATCATAGCGCTCGCACTCTCCACAGTACTCTCGTTCTTTACGTCGATGGACAGCTTCACCCGCTGCATAGCGGCCAAGGATGCCCGCAGCGCCAGGATGGGCACCATTTACGCGGCCATCGCCGTGCTTGTCATCGCCGGCGCCAGCACCTACCTCGGTATGGCCGGCAAGCTCCTGCTGCCCGACCTTGCCCAGTCCAACAATGTGCTGGCCGAACTGGTCGTGCGCATATTCCCGCACGGGCTGAAGGGGCTGATACTCATCGGCGTGCTCAGCGCGATAATGTCCACGGCCGACATCTCCGTGCTGACGGGCTCCGCGAGCCTCACAAAGGACATCTACCAGCGCTTCATAAACCCGAATGCCTCTGAAAAGACCCTGATGCGCATGGGCCTCATCTGCTCCGTGCTGGTGGGCCTGCTCGGGGCGCTGTTCGGATGGTATAATCAGGATATAATGAACATCCTGCTCATAACCTTCACGATAAACTCCGCGGGACTCTTCCTGCCCACGATAGGCGGCTTCTTCTGGAAGCGTTCCTGCTCCGCCGGAGCCTTTGTCTCGATGGTCTCCGCCACGGTGATAACCGTAGCCTGGTACGTAGGCGGCGCGCTTACGGACCTTCCGATCTTTGAAGTGGACGCACTTTGGCCCTCGTTTGGCGTGTCCGCCGTGCTCTACTTCATCGTGTGCCTGACCCACCACCAGACGCCGGAGGAACAGGAGAAGGCAGAGCTGTTCTGCGCCGTGCGCAAAAGAGGTTCCACAACAGACTGAAGAAAAGGGGGATAACATGAAGATCGTATTTGCCGAATACCCGGAAACCAGAAACAGAAACGTAGACACCGAGCTCGCCTGCATGCCGGAGGGCACGGAGGTGGGATTCGCCGTCTACGATGAGCAGAACCTTGAGGCCTACCGCGAGGCCCTCGCGGACTGCGACGCGGTTATAACCGGCTTTGCCCCTATCGACGAGAAGGCGATAGACGCCATGCGCAACTGCAAGATAATTTCCGTGCAGGCCACGGGCTGGAACTTTGTGGCCCATGAGTACGCAAAGAGCCGCGGCATAGCAGTCTCGGCCATAGGCGAGTACTGCACCAAGGAGGTCGCAGACCACACCATCATGCTCATGCTCGCGCTGCGCAAGCGTCTGCCTTACCTCCAGCGTCGTGTGAACGTGGAGAAGGTCTGGGAGACCGCCACGCTCGAGACGCTCGGCATCAAGGGTGTTTGGGGCCAGACCCTCGGCATCGTCGGCCTCGGCAAGATAGGCAAGGCCGTCGCTGCGCGCGCCAAGGCTTTCGGCATGGAGGTCATAGCCTGTGACCCCTTCATCCCCGACTCAGACTTTGAAAAGGCGGGGGTCAAAAAGGTCGACATCGAGTACCTCCTCGCCAACTCTGACGTCGTGTCCAGCCACATGGACCTCAACCACACCAACGAACGCTACTTCGACGCAGAGAAATTCGCCATGATGAAGAAGCAGCCCATCTTCCTTAACGTCTCTCGCGGCGGCGAGGTGGATGAGGATGCCATGCTGTCAGCGCTCGAATCGGGCCAGATACTGGCTGTCGGCCTCGACGTGCTCACCAGCGAGAGCCCGGAGCTCGAAAGCTGCCCCTTCATCGGCCGCGAGGACTGCATCGTCACCCCGCACAGCGCCTTCTACTCCGACGACTCCATTGAGGCCTGCGAGAGGATATCCGTCCTCAACGCGGTCAATTACATAAACGGCGAGCCGGACAAGGTGTTCAAGCTGGTGCAGGACCCGCGCAAGTGAACGAAACTGAGCAATTGGAGATAAAACATGAACAACACCAACAGAATGCCCCTTGAAGGAATAAAAGTCATAGAGCTCGCGACTGTCGTTGCGGCTCCCACGGCCGGACGCATGCTCTGTGCCTACGGTGCAGAGGTAATAAAGGTTGAGACCAGCTATGGCGACGAGATGCGCCATGCGGGCGAGTGGGAGCAGGTCGTCTGCGAGATGGACAAGAACCCGCTCTTCGCCATACAGAACTCCGGAAAGCGGCTCACCAGCATCGACCTCAAGAACCCGGAGGGCAAGGAAGCCTTCATGAAGCTGCTCGACGGGGCCGATATCTTCCTCACCAACGTTCGCCTGCCCAGCCTCGGCCGCCTCGGACTGGATTACGAGACGCTGCACGAGCGCTTCCCCTCTCTTATATACGCGCATTTCTCCGGTTTCGGGGTCAAGGGGCCGGATGCGGCCAAACCGGGCTTTGATTCTACAGCCTTCTGGCTGCGCAACGGCCCCCTGGCCGACTGGCAGGCGCCCGGCTCCTTCCCCTTCACGCCGACCTACGCCTTCGGCGACATGGCCACGAGCTCTGCATTCTTCTCCGGTATCCTCATGGCCGTCATCGGCCGGGAGAAGACCGGCGAGGGCACTTTTGTCAGCACTTCGCTCATGGCAAGCGGCATCTGGTGCAATGCCATAGGCGTTGTCTCGCACCAGAAACAGTTCGCCGGTGACCGCGTCAACGACCCGCTGCGCCCCTCGGACCCCTTCAGCCACTTCTACAAGTGCGGGGACGGGCGCTACATCGGGATCTTCGACAACGAATACTGCCGCGACCTGCCCAAGTTTGCCAAGCTGCTCGGCATAGAGGACATCCTGGACGACCCGCGCTGCGCCACACTCGAGGCCATTGCCAGTACCGATGCCGTAGTCGAGGTCGTGACGCGGCTCAATGAGATATTCCTCACTAAGCCGAGCGCCGAGTGGATAAAGCTGCTCGAAGAGAACAACATCTCCTGCGAGCTCATGCGCCGGCTCAGCGATGTGAGCTCCGACGAGCAGGCCATCGCAAACGGTTTCGTTGAGGAGGTCGAGTTCAAGGACGGGCTGAAAGTCATGATGCCCTGCCCGCCGGTGAAATTCTCAAACTACGCAACGCGGCCCTACACCCCCGCGGGAGTCCTTGGCGCGGACACGGACAGCGTGTTCGCAGAGCTCGGTTACAGCGCCGAGGACATCGCCCGTATGCGGGAAAACAAGGCCATAATCTGAAAAAGGAGTATATATCATGAAAATAGTGCTTGCAGAAGTTCCCTATACCAAGGACAGGAACATAAGCGTCGAGCAGTCCTGCTGCCCCGAGGGCGCAGAGCTCGTGATCGCCGTCTACGATGAACACAGCGACGACAACAGCGCCTTCTACCGCGAGATAGAGGACGCGGACATCATCGTCAACGGCTATGTCTACTTCGGCAAAAAGGAGCTGGATGCGCTCAAAAAGTGCCGTATCATCTCCTTCCAGTCTACCGGCTATAACGAGATAGACCTCGATTACGCCACCGAAAAGGGCATCGGCGTTTGCTCCATCCTCGACTACTGCACCCAGGAGACGGCCGAAAATGCCATGGCGCTCATGCTGAACCTGCAGCGCAGCATCCGCCTCTACGACAAGAGCGTGCAGCAGGATCATGTCTGGGACTACCTTGTGGCGCGCGACCAGCACATGAAGCGCATCGCCGGCCAGACCATGGGCATTGCAGGCCTAGGCCGCATAGGCCAGTCCGTCGCCCGCAAGGCACAGGCCTTTGATATGCCGGTCATCGCCTACGACCCCTTCCTGCCGCCCGAGATAGCCGAGGGCATGGGAGTCAAGCTGGTCGATTTCGATACGCTCCTCGCCGAGAGCGACGTCATCTCCATACATATGAATCTCACCGACCAGAACTACCACATCTTCAACAAGGAGGCCTTCTCCAAGATGAAGAAGCGCCCCATCATCGTCAACGAGGGCCGCGGCGCTCTCATCTGCGACGAGGATCTCGTCTGGGCGCTCGATAACGACCTGGTGCGCGGCGCGGCGCTCGACATGCTAGAGAGCGAGAATCCGGACCTCTCCGACTGCTCCCTGCTGGGCCGTGAGAACGTCCTTCTCACCCCGCACAGCGGCTACTATTCCGAGACCTCCGACTACCTCGTGGCAAAGTACTCCATGGACAACGCTCTGGCATACTTTAACCGCGAATACGACAAGGTCAAGGTCATGCGCAACTCCGTCAGGAACTGAGCTGAAAAGAGAAAGCCCGGTTCGGCATTTGCCGAACCGGGCTTTTTGTTGTATACGCACTCAGGCGTTCCTGGCGGGGATGAGGTCCTCGAGCATCTCCACGACCTGTGCGACGGTGCGCACGTTGCCGGCGCGCTCGTCGGTTATGACGATGTCGTACTCCTCCTCGATGGACATGACGAGCTCAACCACGTCCAGGGAATCGGCGCCGAGATCGTCAAAAATGTCGGTGTCCGGGGTGATGGTATCGGGGTCGACCTCGAGCTGATGCGCAAGCAGCTCGCGAACAGTGTCAAATATCATGGCAGATTCCTCCGATTACTCAGCTCCACTCGCGGCTCTTGGGGCGGGTGTCCTCCTGTTTGTTGGGCCGCTCGTAGGAGACGACCACGCGGCGGTTGGGCTCGGTGCCCGTGGAGCTGGTGGATACGCCCTCAAAATTCTGCAGGGCGGTGTGGATGACGTGGCGCTCATAGGAGTTCATGGGCTCAAGCGCCATGCTGCGCTTGTATTTGACGACCTTCGCGGCCATCTTCTCGGCCAGGTGCACGAGGCTCTCCTCGCGCTTGGCGCGGTAGCTCTCAGCATCCACGCTGATGTGGCAGCGCTTGTCGCTGCCGCGGTTGACGGCGTAGTTGGTGAGGTGCTGTATGGCGTCGAGAGTCTCGCCGCGGCGGCCGATCACGGCGCCCATGCCGGGGCCGGAGAGATTCACCAGGATGCCGCCGTTGTCGCGGTCGGTGATCTCGATCTCTGCCTTTACGCCCATGCGGTCGAGCAGACCGCGCAGAAAGCTCTCGGTATCGGCCTTCACGCCCTCAGTATACTTGGGCTCGGTGCTCACTGCGGCGGGCTGAGCGGGCTCGGCGGCCTTCTCGGCCTTCTTCTCCTCGCGCCGGGGAGCACTCTCGCTGGGGGCGGGAGCCGCGGCGGGCTCCTCGTCCGGGGCGTCATACTCCACACGCACAACGGCGGGGGAGGAGCCAATGCCCAGGAAGCCGCTCTTGGCGCGCTCTACTATCTCCACCGAGACGTCGTCCCGGTCCAGGCCCAGCTCACGCAGGGCGGCGGCCAGGGCCTCGTCCTCGGTCTTGCCGGACTTCTCAAGATATTTCTTCATCGTTTATTCTCCTGATCCTCGTCTTCGTCCTCGTCTATGAAGGACTCTTCCACGAAGCCCTCGTCCTCGGGCTCGTCGACATTCTCAACGGCGGGGGCGGCGGTCTCAAGGACCTCCTCGTCGACCTCGCTGTCGATGCTCTCGCCGAACTCGCTCTCGGCGGCAGCGGCGCGCGTAGCCTCCTCGGCGGCTTCGGGATTGACAAACCTGTCCTCAACATAGGCGCGGCCGCGGGCATACCTGCGGTTGCCGACCTGGGAGGCGGGCTTTTCGGGCTCGGTCACGCCGAGCCTCTCGCGCCTCGCCGCGCGCTCCTCGCGCTCGACGGCAGCGCGGCGCTCCGTATCCTGCTGCTTTTGCTGCGCCTGCTGTTTCTTCTTGCTGGTGTTCTTGTTGACGTTCGTGGCGTTCATGGCGCGCAGGCGTTCAGTCTCCTGACGCTTGCGCTCGAGCTCCTCCTCGCGGGCACGTTCGCGCTCTATGCGCTCCGCATCGGCCTTGTCCAGCTGCTTCTTGTAGATGCTCGTGAGCACGACGTCACGGATGACGCCGAGAATGCTGTTCATGATCCAGTACAGGCCCATGGCAGCCGGCATGATGAAGCCTATCCAGAGGCTCATGAGCGGCATGATGAGCAGCATGGTCTTGTTGGTGCTCTGCTGCTGGGCGTTCATGGTAGCGGTGGTGGGGTTCATCTTCTGGCTGATGTAGATGGAGAGGTAGCTCAGGCCGGTAGAGATGATCGGGATGAGGAACAGCCCGATGACGGCCCAGGCGCCGGCGGAGAAATCAAAGGTCCAGAACTTCCAGTTCGGCGTGGCGGAAAGGTCGAGACCGAGGAAGTTGTAGTCCATCTGTACGAGCTTGTCCGAGAGACCGGCGAACTGGTCGAAGTGATCGCTGATGAACTTGGCCTGATATATCTCCTCGTAGAAGGTGTTGCTGGAGGTGGTGTAGTTGGACATGGCATAGCCCAGCTCGGACAGCTTGTTGGCTATGGCTCCGCCCGAGGCGAGCAGCGCCGAATCGACGCCCATCATGATGGTGAGGGGCTTGACGACGGCGCGGTAGAGGGCAAGGAGTATCGGGAAGGGCAGCAGGCTCCAGAGGCAGCCGGACATGGGGTTGGCCTTTTCCTCGCGGTAGAGGCGGGCCATCTCCTCGTTGAGCTTCTGGGGGTTGCCCTCGTGCTTGCGCTGGAGCTCCTGGATGCGCGGCGTGAGTCTGGACATGCGCATCATGCTCTTCTTGCTCTTGGCCATGAAGGGCAGCAGTACGAGCGTCACGCACAGTGAGAACAGTATGGTGGCGACACCGAAGTTCCCCGTGAGCTCGTAGAGCCACATCATGAGCCAGCCAAAGGGTTTAGCTATTGCATCTAACATCTTATTTGCTCCTCAGTGGGTGTTGTCCCGGAAAACCGGGCGGATGCTCGCGCGGGAGCTCAGGGCACGGGGTCGTAGAACTCGTGCTCTCCGAAGTGGAAGGGGTGGCAGCGGGAGATGCGCTTGAGAGCCAGCCAGCCGCCCTTGAGCGCGCCGTATTTCTCAATCGCCTCTATCGCATACTGCGAACAGGTGGGGATATAGCGGCAGCAGGGCGGGGTGAGCGGAGATATCCTCCGCCTGTAAAAGCGTATCATGGCAAGCATAAGCTTTTTCACGTTTCGCTCTCCTTCACAAGTCCGAGCTCGGTGCAGGCGCGCAGAAACTCGCGCTCGAGTCTCTGGTAATCTGCCCCGACGCTCCGCGAGCGGGCTACGACAACTACATCGTGCCCGCGGCAAAGCCGGCTCTCGTTCAGCCGGTATATCTCGCGCAGCCTTCGCCGCACGCGGTTGCGCACGACGGCGCAGCCGAGCTTGTTGGAGACGGTGAAGCCAAGCCTGTTGCCGGCCTTACCGTTGAGCCTTGCATACACCACAAGGCAAGGCTCCGCCGCGCTCCTGCCCTTGCGGTAGGCGCGTCGGAACTCATAATTCAGCTTGAGCGAGTCGGTAAACTCCAACTGCTTCCCCTCTAATTACCGCATCCCGCGCTGGGTCTTGCGGGACTCAGTAGGAGAGGCGGGCTCTGCCCTTGGCGCGGCGGCGGGAGAGGACCTTGCGGCCGTTGCGGGTGGCCATTCTCTTGCGGAAGCCGTGCTCCTTCTTGCGCTGACGCTTCTTGGGCTGGTAGGTGCGAACCATAGTCAATTCCATCCTTTCTTGACGTTATACTCAACAGCGGCCAGGGAATTTCGCGAAGCCGCCGCAGTTGACAAAAGAAAACCTCTGCCAGAATACTGGCAGAGGCTAATTATATCCCAATTTGAGGGCTGCTGTCAACTTTTATTTCTTGTCACCCTCGGTTTTCACCGTGCCGGGATCGATGTACTCCTCAGGGAGCTCCACGAAGTTTTCCTCGCCCTCCTCTGAGCCGGGGCCCATGGGCTCGAACTCGTCCTCGGGCTTCGGGGGCGGGACCTCGTCGTCCTCGTCCTCGGTGGCGGGGGCGTTCGGGAAGCGGGCGAATATCTCCTCTCGGCGGCGCAGGCCGGAGACCAGCATCCAGGAGAGGAACAGCTGCATCCCGGCGATGCCAAGGAACATGATCTGCTGGGCGATGAGCCTCTCGTCGGGCAGCGCCACAAAGCAGAGAAAGGCACCGAGATTGCAGAAGAAGATGGTGGCAAAGGGCTTGCTCCGTCCGTAGGCGTGCCCGGCGATGTAGTAGAAGCTGAGCAGGGAACAGGCGATGGCGAGTATCTCGGGCGCATAGCTCCAGACCACGGAGGTGACGGCATCCTGCCTGTAGCTCACGATGAGCCAGAAGCAGCAGAAAGCGATGGGCAGCGTCGTGGCAAGGCAAAAACCGGCCTGCCTGGGCGAACCATCGGGAGTTTCCTTGCCGTTTGCGCCGCCGGCCAGGCCGATGAAGCCGCCGGCTGTGAGCAGCCCAAGCAGCGCCAGGATGCGCAGCAGACCGGAAAAGTCCATGCCCAGCGGAGCCTCCGCGTCGCCGGCCGTGATCAGCAGCATCACGCCGCCAGCGGCCATGATGAGCGTGATGACGAGGTATATGATCTTGTGCAGCAGGCCGTCCCCGGCGAAGGCGACGCCGGGATCCGGCGCGCAGGTGAGGCCGAGGTTCTTCTTATAATACCGCGTGAAGCCGAAGAAGGTGCAGGCAGCGGCTATGCACAGCAGGGTAAGCACGATCCCCCAGAAGCTCCCGGGTATATACAGCCCGTTTTCTTCAAAGGCCGTCATGTTCTGGAGCCAGCGGCTGAAGATGCCGAAGGCAGAGTACACGCAGGTCGTGCAGGTAAGTGTAAGGGCGAGTTTACGCATATGGTCAGGACCGTCCAAATAAGAATAGTTACAGAAGGGCAGAGAAGTTTGCCACAATATTCTAACCCTTTGCCCGCTTCAAGTCAACAACAAAAGGAGGCCCGGGATGAGAACGATAGTCGCGGCGGCGCTGCTCTGCCTTATCATAGCGCTCATGCTGCCGCTGCTGATCTCCGGCGGCGGACAGGCCGCGCCGGAGGCCAGCCCTGAGAGCGAAAGCGTGGGCGAGCTGGACTCCGAGCTGAGTTTTACTGTGCTCACGGCGGAGGGCGTCGAGACTGTGACAATGGCGGACTGGCTTCCCGGCGTGGTAGCCGGGGAGATGCCCGCGCTCTTTGAGGAGGAGGCACTCAAAGCCCAGGCGGTGGCCGCGCGCACATATATAATGTACTCCATGGGCCGCGAAAAGCCCGCGCACCCGGAGGCCGACGTCTGCGATGACCCCGGCTGCTGCAAGGCGCACTCGACGGACGAGGAGCTGCGCGAGAACTGGGGCGAGAGCTACGAGGAGAACATGGCGCGCGTGCTTGAGGCCGTGCGCTCCACGGACGGGGAGTACATGAGCTACGGCGGCGAGGTCATCCAGGCGGTGTTCCACTCCTCCTCGGCGGGCAGGACGGAGGATTCAGCGGCAATCTGGCAGGATGTGCCCTATCTGGTGAGTGTCGAGAGCCCCGAGACGGCGGAGGACGTGCCCAACTATGTGACCTCGGTCACCGTCAGCCCGGAGGATTTCCGCAGCGCTGTGCAGACTCTGCACCCGGAGGCCGAATTCGGCGATGACCCGGCGTTCTGGCTGGGGGCGGCGGTACGCGACGCCTCGGGCCGCGTCGAGAGCGTCGATATCGGCGGCGCGCAGGTGCCCGGCACGGAGTTGCGCACTCTTTTTGAACTGCGTTCGACGGCCTTCACCCTCGACTATACCGACGAGGGCTTTTTGTTCACCGTCACCGGCTACGGCCACGGCGTAGGCATGAGCCAGTACGGCGCCAACGTCATGGCCGAGGACGGCGCGGACTATGAGGAGATACTCACACACTATTACCCCGGAGCAGAGCTGACACGTGCAACGTAAGTATTTAATGTTTATTGTAAAATCTAAGTGCCGATAATACTCAGACTTGACCGCGTTATGGCGGACCGGAAGATGTCCTTGAACGAGCTTGCCGAGCGCGTGGGCATTGCGAATGTGAATCTCTCAAAGATCAAGACCGGCAAGGTCAGCGCCATACGCTTTTCGACCCTCGAGGCCATATGCGAGGCCCTCGACTGCCAGCCGGGCGACATACTCGAATACTCCCCTCCCAAATCCGAATAGCCCGCAAACCATTGCGTTTGCGGGTTTTTTAATTGCGCTAGGCAAGCTGTGAATGAATTGTTTGCAAAGTGAACTTACCTATGGCACATGGTTTATGCGCTACGTCTCAGCGGCGAGAGTATAGCTGTTACTGGTGAGATAGAGCACCCTGTGGTGTGGAAGAATAGTTGTTAAAGGCATGGAAACCAGAAGAGAAAAGAGATAGAGCCTCCATTAATTAGACAAGCTGCGGCCCCTGTCTTTTAAGACCGGGGCCGCAGTTTAGTTCAGTTGCTGGCTTCTGCCTTGGTCTCGCAGTAGATGCAGCGGTAGGTGTGGGTCTCGGGGCTGGTGAGGCGGAAGATCTGGGGCAGGTCGGGTTCTACGCTGGTGATGCAGCGGGGGTTCTTGCAGCGCAGGACGTTCACTATCTTCTCAGGCATGGTGAGCTTGCGCTTTTCAAAAAGGCGGCCCTCCTTGATGACGTTTATCGTCGCGCCGGGGTCAACGTAGCCGATGACCGTGAGGTCGATGTCCGTCATGGAGTCTATCTTGATGATGTCCTTGCGCCCCATGAGCTCGCTCGGGGCGTTCTTGATGATGGCCACGGTGCAGTCGAGCTTGTCGAGGTTCAGCAGCCGGTAGAGCTCCATGGCGCCGCCGGCGTGGATGTGGTCGATAACGATGCCGTTTTTGATGGAATCTATATTCATGTCACGCCTCCAGCAGCTTGAGAATGAGCGCCATGCGGACGTACTTGCCGCAGAGCGCCTGGCGGAAATAGCAGGCACGGGGGTCCGAGTCGATCGCAGTGGATATCTCGTTCACCCTGGGCAGCGGATGAAGTATGCGGAGATCCTTCTTCGCGCCGGCGAGCTTGTCCGGGGTGAGGATGTAGCTGTCCTTCAGACGGAGGTAGTCCTCCTCGTTGAAGAAGCGCTCGCGCTGTACGCGGGTCATGTAGAGGATGTCGAGCTCGGGCATGACGCCGGCGAGGTCGGTCTCCTGGCTGTACTCAAGGCCCTTAGCCTGGAGCACGTCCTTCTTGATGTAGCTCGGCAGCTTGAGCTCCTCGGGGGATATGAGCACGAACTTGACGCCGGTGCTCCTCGAGAGCGCCTCGATGAGCGAGTGTACCGTGCGGCCGAACTTGAGGTCGCCGCACAGGCCGATGGTGAAGTTGTCGAGGCTGCCGCGCTCGCGGCGGATGGTCAGCAGGTCGGTGAGCGTCTGGGTCGGGTGGTTGTGACCGCCGTCGCCGGCGTTTATGATGGGCACCGTCGAGTGCATGGCCGCGACCATGGGCGCGCCCTCCTTGGGATGGCGCATCGCGATGATGTCGGCGTAGCAGCCGACGACGCGGATGGTATCCGCCACGCTTTCGCCCTTCGCGGCGGAGGAGCTGCTCGCCTCGGAGAAGCCGAGCACGCTGCCGCCGAGCTCGAGCATCGCGGCTTCAAAGCTGAGCCTCGTCCTCGTGGAGGGCTCAAAGAACAGCGTAGCGAGTTTTTTGTACTTGCACCTCTCGCGGTATTCCTCCGGGTGGGCGATTATCTCGTCCGCCTGGTCGAGTATCTCGTTTATCTCCTCAGTGCTGAGGTCGAGTATGTCTATAAGGTGTCTCATTTTTTGCCTCCCATCCAGCTTTCATCCGAGGGGTTCGCGCGGAAGGCCATGAGCCCCGGCACGCTGTGCGCGGGGATGTAGCCCTCGGCCTCGGCAACTGCTACTATTGCATCAAAATCCGTGAGGCTCACGGCGCGGACATTGGCCTCGGCAAGCCTCTGCTTGCCCTTTTCCATGCCGTAGGTGAAGATGGACACGGCACCGAGTACCTCGGCTCCCGCCTCACGCAGGGCCTCGACCGTCTCGATGAGGCTGCCGCCGGTGGAGATGAGGTCCTCTATGACGACGACCTTTTCACCCTCGGTGAGCTTGCCTTCGATGCGGTTCTGCCTGCCATGGTCCTTCGCTCCGGAGCGGACGTAACCCATGGGCAGGCCCATGAGGTGAGCCGCGATCGCGGCGTGGGCGATGCCCGCCGTGGCGGTGCCCATGAGTACCTCGGCCTCGGGGAACTCGCGCTTTACCGTCTCGGCTATGGCGGACTCGACCTCGCTGCGGACGTCGGGCGCCGTGAGGATGAGGCGGTTGTCGCAGTAGATGGGACTCTTTATGCCGCTGGCCCAGGTGAAGGGCTCCTCGGGTCTCAGAAATACCGCGCCGATGGCGAGCAGGCCGCGCGCCACGCGCTCTTTGATGTCGTTCATGCCTTAGCACCTCCCATGAATTCGGAAACGCAGCGCCGCCACGCTGCGACGGGGTCCTCTGCGCCGGTGATGGGCCGTCCCACGACGATGTAGTCGGAGCCGAGCTCGCCCGCGCGCTCCGGCGTCGTGACGCGCACCTGATCGCCCTTGTCGCCGCCAGCGAAGCGCACGCCCGGCGTGACAGTCAGGAAGGAAGCGCCGCAGCGCTCGTGCACCGCGCCAGCCTCGAGCGGGGAGCAGACCACGCCGTCGAGCCCGGAGCGCATCGCGTTTTCCGCGTACTCGAGGCAGACCTCGGCGAGGGGCTTCTCGATGAGCAGCTCGCGGCGCATGCGCTCCTCGCTGGTTGAGGTGAGCTGCGTCACGGCGATGAGCAGCGGCCTGTTCCCGTCCGGCCCGGTCAGGCCCTCGAGCGCTGCCGTCATCATCTCCGCCGTGCCGAAAGCGTGGAGGTTTATCATGTCCGCGCCGGTGTTTCTCAGCACGCGCATTGCGCTCTTGACCGTGTTCGGAATGTCGCAGAGCTTGAGGTCGAGGAAAATGTTGTGGCCCCGGGCCTTGATCTCCCTCACTATGTCCGGCCCCTCGGCGTAGAAGAGCTCCATGCCGATCTTCACATACGGCCTCTCGTCGCCAAAGCGGTCGAGAAAGGCCAGCGTGCGCTCCCTGGTCGGGAAGTCGCAGGCGATTATTACGTCCTTAGCCATTGTGTGCGCCTCCTGTGATATCTTGAAGATCGTCGATTCCGTATTTGGCCATAGCCGCGGGCAGGGCGGCAATGATGTCCCGCGCTGCATAGGGGTTCGCGAGGTTCGCCGCGCCGACACCGACGGCCGTAGCGCCGGCGAGCATCATCTCGATGACGTCCTCCGCCGAGCTCACCCCGCCCATGCCGACGATGGGTATGCTCACGGCCTTGTACACCTGCCAGACCATGCGCAGCGCCACCGGGAACACCGCGGGACCGGAGAGACCGCCTGTGACGTTCCGGAGAATGGGCCGCCGCGTCGCCGGGTCTATCCGCATCGCGAGCAGCGTGTTGATGAGCGAGACCCCATCCGCGCCCGCATTTTCGCAGGCTGCGGCTATCGAGACGATGTCTGTTACGTTCGGCGTGAGCTACACGATGACGGGCTTATGTACCGCCGCCTTGACCTCGCGCGTGACCTCGGCCGCACCCTCGCAGGTGGTGCCGAAGCCCATGCCCCCGCCGTGGACGTTGGGGCAGCTGATGTTTATCTCGAGCCAGCCGACCTCGGGGCAGAGGTCAAGCTTTGCGGCGACCTCGACGTACTCGTCCACGGAAAAGCCGCAGACGTTGGCCATGACCGGCTTGTGAAAGACCTCCCGCAGCCGGGGAAGCTCCTGGGCGATGACGGCGTCCACGCCGGGGTTTTGCAGGCCCACGGAATTGAGCATGCCGCCCGCCGCCTCCGCTATGCGCGGGCCGGGGTTTCCGAAGCGCGGAGAGCGCGTCGTGCCCTTGAAGGAGAAGGTGCCCAGGCAATTTATGTCGTAGAGCGCCGCGAACTCCGCGCCGTAGCCGAAGGTGCCGGAGGCGGGAATAACGGGATTTGCCATATCTATCCCGCAGAGCGTGACAGCAGTATTCACCAGCGCACCTCCCCGGAAGCGAACACAGGCCCGTCCTTGCAGACGCGCTTCGGGCCCCTCGACGTATCTATCGTGCAGCCCATGCAGGCTCCGAAGCCGCAGCCCATCCTCGCCTCGAGCGAGAACTGCGCGGGCACTCGGCTCCGTTCGTCTATCGCCCGGAGCATCGGAAGCGGCCCGCAGGCAAAAACGGAGCTGTATTTTTCACTCAGCGCCTCCGTGACAAGTCCGCGCTCGCCGTAAGAGCCGTCTGCCGTGAACACGCGCAGCTCGCCGCATACCTCGCGGAACTCGCGCTCGAAGAACACCTCCCCGGCCGAGCCGAAGCCGAGCGCCGCCGCGGGCTTTGCGCCGAGCTTTGCGAGCTCCCGCGCTAGGTAGAGCATCGGCGGTACGCCGCTGCCCCCGCCGAGCAGGAGGGGCGCATCGCCGGACTTCGAGAGGTCGAAGCCGTTGCCGAGCCCGGTGAGCAGCTCGAGCTCCGCGCCAGGCTCCAGGGAGAGCAGCTTCTCTGTACCCCGACCTGCGAGCTTGACGACGATGGTCAGCTCGTCCCCCTCACAGCCACAGACGGAGAAGGGCCGCCGCAGGAAGAAGCCGGGCACCGAGACCTCGACGAACCTTCCCGGGCCGCCGGCGCCCTCGGTGTCGCCGCGCAGACGCATCACGCGCACATTCGGTGCGGCAAATTCGGCCTGCGCAAGCTGGAACATGACCTTTTTCAAGCGCGCCACACCTCCCGGCCCTTACAGATATTGAGTACGCAGCGCCCGCGCACCTCCCGGCCCGCAAAGGGCGTGGCCTTGCCCTGGGAGACGAAGGCGGCGGGGTCTATCGTGTAGCTGGTTTTCGTGTCGAATACGGCGAGGCTTGCCGCCTTCCCAACCTCGATGCCGCTCTCGATGCCGAAGCGGCGGGCCGGGGCAGTGCTCATGAGCTCGATGAGCCGCTCGCGGCTTATTATGCCCGGCTCTACAAGGCCCGTCCAGAGCACGGGGAAGGCCGTCTCGAGGCCCGTAATGCCGAAGGCGCTGCCCTCGAGCCCGCGCGACTTCTCCTCCGCCGAGTGCGGGGCGTGGTCGGTGGCTATCATGTCTATCGTCCCGTCGAGCAGCGCGTCAATAAGCGCGCGGCGGTCGGCCTCGCTTCGGAGCGGTGGGTTCATCTTGAAGCGTCCGTCCTCCTGGAGGTCGGCGTCCGAGAGAAGCAGGTAGTGCGGCCCGGTCTCGCAGCTTATATCGAGCCCCTCGGCCTTAGCGCGGCGGATTATCTCCGCGCTCTCGGCGGTGGAGATGTGGCAGACGTGGTAGGCGCAGCCGGTTTCGCGCACGAGCTCGGCGTCCCGCGCGATGGGGCCCCACTCGGACTCGGAGCAGATGCCGCGGTGTCCGTGCGCCCTCGCGTATTCCCCGTCGTGGATATAGCCGCCGCGCAGGAGGGAGTTGTCCTCACAGTGGGCGGCGATGGGCTTTCCGAGCCGTTTCGCCTCGAGCATGGCCGCGCGCATCAGCTCCGGCGACTGCACGCCGTGCCCGTCGTCCGAAAAGCCGCAGATCTGAGGGGCCATAGCTGCCATGTCGGCGAGCTCGGCGCCCTTTTGCCCGCGCGTTATCGCGCCGTAGGGCAGTACGTCTATGACGGCGTCGCGCTCTATTATGTCCAGCTCCTGCGCGAGTGTGGCTGCGTCCTCCGGCACTGGACTGAGGTTCGGCATGGCGCAGACGGCGGCGTAGCCGCTCCGCGCGGCAGCCTCGGTGCCGGATTTTATCGTCTCCTTATAAGAAAAACCCGGCTCTCGAAGATGTACATGCACATCGACAAGACCGGGAACAGCAAGACAATTATCAAAATTACAAACACTTACGCCCTCACTGGGAACGATACCGGGCTGAATACGGGTGACGATGCCATCCAAAATCTCAACGTCGGCGGAAACAAAGACCCCCTGACGGAAGACCTCGCAGCCTTTTATGACGATGCCGCCCACCAGAAGAACCCCCTTTCAGACACGCTAAGAGCCCGCAGAGAGCGCGGGCTCAAATTTTTTTATTATTTTACGCCAACGCTGAAATTTTGTCAACGCCCAAAGCCCAAAATCGCCCCTTCGCGCAGTATTTCAGCCATTTATGCGCCATTCCCGGCAGTTTGTACAAAACTCGCACGCCTGCGGGGAACAACAGGCCTTTTCCAACGTCAGAAATGGAAAAAGGAGGTGGGGGAATGCGCAGATACGCGGCATTGCTGCTCCTCGCGGCGCTGCTGCTTACGGGCTGCGGCGCGGCGGAGCCGGAGGAAGCGTCTCCGATGTCGGCGGACGGCCGGACGGTGATAACGCTCGGCGTCATCGCGCCCTCAATAGAGGCCGGGCAGCTTGCAAACCTGTTCAACGCCCGCAGCAGCGAATACCGGGTGGAGGTCACTGAGTACAAATACGGCTCGTACCTGCACGAGACGCCGGACCAGCTGAAGATGAAGCTCGGCACGGGCGAGGGTCCGGATCTCGTGGCGGCCACGAGCGTAAACTTTTCTGGAATGGAGAGCTCCGCCATATTCGTGGAGCTCGGTACGCTGCTCGATGAGTTCGGGGATGAGCTCATCCCCAGCGTGTACGAGGCGCTGAAAGGCCAGCGGGGCGTGTACGGCCTGCCGACGGGCTTTACGGTCTGGACCTTCCTCGCCTCCCCCGGCGAGATCGGCGATCAGGAGAGCCTCACCATGGACGAGGCGAGGGAGTACGCCGCCGCACTGGGCGAGGGGGCCTCCGTGTTCGACCAGTGGATGAGCCGCTCGGAGCTTTTCAAGCGTGTGCTTCGCTACTCCGCGGGCAGTTTCATTGACTGGGAGGGGCACAGCTGCGACTTTGTAAACGGGGAATTCACGGCGCTGCTGGAGCTCTGCATGGAGCAGCGCGCGGACGATTCGCCTGTCCCGATGGAGAACCTGTGTCTGCTGAACAGCTACCCGCTGAGCGGCAGCCTTTGGTTTTCCGGCACCCTGCAGGAGCTTGGCGACTACTGCTTCGTGGGCTTTCCCATGGACGAGCCGGGCGCCAGGGGCTGGCTGGACACGGGCAGCACGATTTTCCTCGCCACGGCCGAGGGCAACACCGAGGGCGCGCTGGAGTTCCTGCGCTTTGTGCTGAGCCCGGAGGCTCAGAAGCTGACAGAGGATTTTCCGCTGCTGCAAAGCGAGCTCGACCGCCGCACGGACACGGCCATCAGGAGCGGGCTCATGTCCGAGGCCGACGCGGCGAAGCTGTCCGAACTGCTGGGCCCCGGTTTGCGCAGCTCGGACACGCCAAATGAGGTGCTTTACATCATGATGGAGGAGGCCCAGACCTATTTTGCCGGAGCCTGCACTGCGCAGGAGGCCGCCGCACGAATGCAGGACCGCGTCTCGACCTATCTCGCCGAGCAAAGCTGAAAAAAGCGCCGTCACACTTGTGACGGCGCTTTTGTTTATGCGCTCAGAGCTCCATGAAGCGCTCTTCGCTGCGGCAGAGCTTGGCGTAAAGCAGAGCGCAGGCGGCAAGCAGCAGCACTGTGCAGATGCCGAGGTATGCGGTCATACCCATGAGGTCGCCGAGCAGGAACATATAGAGCAGCGTGGGGGCGAGCAGAATGCCCCAGGACGAGAACAGGCAGATCATCACACTCATGCTGTTCTTGACTACGCTTACCTCATTTATGTAGTCGAATTTCGGGAAGCGCAGGTTTATCACTACGCCGTAGAGCGAGATGAACACCGCGACCAGCGCGGGAAGGAGCACGACGAACAGCCGCTCCAGAGCCGTGAAGGGCAGGGCTATCGCCACGCAGACCGAGGCTATGACCGTTGCGGGCAGGGCTATGACGATATTGAGCAGTACCTTTGACATGAGTATCGTCCGCACGGGCACGGGGATGGTCTTGGGTATCCACAGGCTTTTGCCCTCCAGAGAGATGGTGGCGGATGAGATGTAGTCCATCGCGCCCATAAAGGAGAGGGCCAGGACGGCCATTCCGGCCAGCATGCCGTCGCCGGGGATGAGTCCCAGCACCTGCATAAGGTCCTCGCGGTAAATGAGCGCCGCGACACCCATGATGATGAGGAACACACTGCCGAGAGCTGAGTTGAGGATTATCATGCTGTTCGAGGAAAAGCGCCGCAGCTCCTTGCCGAGCAGCGCGGACATGGCGCCCGCCGCCTTCAGCTCGGTTCTCTTGTACTTTATCCTGACCGACGCGCGGCGTGTGGTGACGCTGGAGAAGAAGCGCGAGAGCAGCACGCAGACAATGATGAAGGGAACTATGCAGCAGGCGGCGAAGCCCAGAAGCATCAGCATATCCCCGTTCGCTATCGCCCTGCCCAGCGCATAGGCGGGGAAGGCGTAGGCCTCGACGGAGCTGGCCATCTGCGAGCTGCTTTCAAGCAGAGCCATGAGGTAGTTCTGGAGGTTCATCACCGCATACATATAAACGCCGAGGAAGCCTAGCGAGAGCACAAAGGTGATGACGGTCTTGTACCGCATCCTCGCAGAGATGAGTGCCAGCACCCAGGCAAAGAGACAGGTGAAGGAGAGGACAAGGAAGGGCAGAAGCAGGCAGACGAGCACGAAGCTCACGATCCCGAGCGCCGTCACGGGCAGCTGCATGCACCAGACCACGCCCGCCGGGATGAATACGACCAGCTCAAAGGCGTAATTCACGAGCAGCAGCGCCGTCATGCGCGAGCCGAGAATATAGGCGGGCGGGATGGGCATCGAGAGCAGCAGCTCATTGTCCTTGGCGTTGAAGAGCTGCTGCTGGGCCATGAACACGCTGCCAATGAAGCAGAGCGCGGCCGCGACTATGCCCGCAAGGGCAAAGTAAAACCACTCGAGTCCGAGCATGTTTAGCGGCTGGGCGAGAGCGTAGAACATGCCGCCGAACATGAAGAAAAAGCAGCCGACTATGTAGATGAACAGTATGCCCACCAGCACCGCCTTGCCGGTGCTCTTCTTTTTCTTGGCCCCGGTGCTGTTGCGCGTGAGCGCAGCCCAGACGGAGGCAAATTGAGTACGCAAAAGCGCCTTGAACATGGCTTATTCCTCCTCCAGCTCGAGGAAGACCTCCTCGAGAGAGTCGTCGCCGCGTACCTCCTCCATCGTGCCGGAGACCACCAGCTTGCCGCCCTTGATGATGGCCACCATGTCGCAGAGCTTCTCGGCGACCTCGAGGACGTGGGTGGAGAAGAAGATGGCTCCGCCGCGGTCGCAGTGCTCGCGCATGATGGTCTTGAGCTTGTGCGAGGCGATGGGGTCGAGACCCACGAAGGGTTCGTCCATGATGATGAGCTTCGGTTCGTGGATGAGCGCGGAGATCAGAGCCAGCTTCTGCTTCATGCCGTGGGAGTAGGCGGAGATGGGCTGCGCGAGGTCGTCCGTGAGCTCGAATTCGTCGGCGTAGCGGTGGATGCGCTCGTTGCGCGCGTCGGAGGACACTCCGTAGACGTCGGCGATGAAGTTGAGGTACTTTATGCCGGAAAGGAAGTCGTAGAGATCGGGATTGTCCGGTATGTATGCCATCTCGCGCTTGCACTCCAGGGCCTGAGTCTTTATGCTTTTGCCGTCGATGTATATCTCGCCGGAGTCAAACTTGAGGATGCCGCAGCAGGCCTTGATGGTGGTAGTCTTGCCCGCGCCGTTGTGGCCGATGAAGCCGTAGATCTCGCCGGGCTTTATGTGCAGCGAGAGGTCGTCCACGGCCTTTTTCTCGCCGTAGGTCTTGGTGAGGTGTTCGATTTTAAGCATGTAGATGCCCTCCTTATATATCTGCGCGGCCGCGCAGAATATTCCAAAATACACTGTCAGACTAATTTGTCAACGCCGATTCAATTTCGGCGTAAAACCCTTCAGTCTCCGCCTCGCTCATCAGGTTGAATATACGCGTGAGCCCCTCGTCTGTCAACACGGCGATGTAGCAGTCCTGCTGCGGGTCGAGCGAGATGCGCACGTTCTCGTAGCCCTCGACGTCGAAGCGCCCCTCGCAGAGAGTGTCCATGCCCGTGCCCGCGACGCGCTTGGCGCTAGGCAGCTCGTCAAGCAGCTCCAGGGAGCTTATGTCGCCGAGGGGGATCTCATACTTCTCCGTGAGATGCTCGAAGTACAGCGTCCCGTCCTCGAGCCTCGCCTCGCGCGGCGTGAAGTCCATGACTATGAACCAGCCGGACATGGCAGGCAGGAGAAGGAACAGCAGCGCCGCGCAAATGCCCATGACTATCTTCCCCGCGGGCCGCGCCATGTTCAGTCCCATGCCCATGCCCGTGCGGTCGTTTATCATCGTGCGCCGGTCGTTGGGGTTGTAGTAGAAGAGACCCCAGACCCAGTACTGGTCCTCGTCCACATAGTCGCGCGCGCCGCTCTGCGCGGTGAGCCGCTCCTGCGCCCGCCGCACGGCGAATTCGGCCCTGAGGCAGACGTAGAGCAGCGCAAAGGTGTAGACCAGGGTCGCAATCATGAACACCAGGCCGTTATCAATGAAGAACCAGAGCGTCACGGCCAGCAGCGCCGAGAGCCAGGCCATGGCTATCCAGACCTTGCCCCAGTTGTAGCGCCGCACGCGGGTCAGCGCGGCGTTCACGCCGCTGTCGGAGTCCACCACGTCGGCCCTCTGCCGGAAGATGAGCGGGTAAAAGACCAGGCTCAGCGCGCAGCAGAGCGCAAAGGTGCCGGCCATCACCAGCCCTGCCCAGCGCTCGCCGACGTTTTCCGAGGTGAGCGCCAGCACGCAGGGGATGAGCGAGACTATGAGCGGCGGGATGAAGAGCCAGCGCGAGAGAGGCTTGCCCAGCTCCTCCGGCTTTGCGCCGATGTCCACCACCACCGCGCCGGAGTAGGGCGTCACCCAGCCCTCCTGCGCCTTGAGCGTGCGCAGGCGGACGTTGAAGCGCGCAAAGACCACGAAAAACATCACGAGCGCGACGAGGACCCAGAAAAACAGCCAGGCCAGGGCGAGCGAGGTGCGCTTGATGACAAAGGCCGGGACTATCGCCGCCGTGAGGATGAAAAACCAGAGCCAGATCTGCCTCTTGTAGTCGCGGCAGATGCCCTGCACCCTCGGATCGTGCTGGGCCGTCAGCGGCAGGGTGCAGCCAATGACGATGTTCTTCTTCGGCTTAGCCTCGTTGGCCATGACCGCGGCCATGATTGGCAGCACGGGGTAGAAGCAGAGCACAAGTAAGATGATCGCGACGAGATCGCTCATTTTTCACCGCCTCCTTCACGGTAGAGTTCGCGGCAGAGTGTGAGAAAATCGTCCTCGGAGATGCCGGAGAGCCTCGCCTCGGCGGCAATGAGCCGCAGCCCCTCGCGCGAGTGCGGCCCGAGCTCCCCGCTCTCCGGGGAGCCGGTCACGACCGTCCCGCCCCGGCGGTCGGTCGTGATGAAGCCCTCCTGCTTCAAGAGAGAGTAGGCCTTGCTGACAGTCATCATGTTCACGCCGGACTGTTCCGCCAGCGCACGTATGGCGGGCAGCTTCTCCCCGGGTGCAAGCTCGCCCGAAGCAATGCCGACCACTATCTGGTCCCGTATCTGTCTGTAAATCGGCACCTGCGAGGAAAAATCCAGCCTGAGCAGCAAGCCCCGCACCTCCTTTTGTATTAGCTATTATAATACAAACAATGCACCATGTCAATGCGGCAAAAAGAGGTTGACAAATGTATACCTATGTGTTATCTTCGAGGTAGACAACAGTTTACCTTGGAGGTCGTCAATATGGAGCATCTTTCAAACGGGGAATGGACGCTGATGAACGCGCTGTGGGAGCGCCAGCCGGCGACGGTAGCACAGCTTGTTCACGCGCTCGCACTGGAGACGGGCTGGAGCAAGCATACGGTGATGACCATGCTCTCTCGCCTGGAACAGAAGGGCGCGGTGAGATGTACACAGGGTGAGCGGGCAAGGGAGTACTCGGCAATACTTGAGCGCGACAAGGCCGCGGCGCGGGAGACGGACAGCTTTCTTTCAAAGGTATACGGCGGCAGCCTGGGGCTCATGGTGAACTCCATGCTCCGCGCGCACTCGCTCTCGGATGAGGAGGTAGAGGAACTGCGTGCCCTGCTGGGCTCTGCGGAAGGAGGAGGCGGAAAATGACGGGGGTGTTGATAGGCTCTTCGCTGCTGATAGTCATCGTGGCAGCCTTGAGAGCGCTGCTGCGCGGAAAGGTGAGCGCCCGGCTCATATATGCGCTCTGGGGCGTCGTGCTGCTCAGGCTGCTCGTGCCCTTTTCGCTGGACTGGAAGCTGCCCAGCGCCGAGGGCGCGGCCCGTACCGCATATGAGCGCACGGAGCTCTCGGAGGCGATGCTGCCCTATGACAGCGTCTCCGCACCCTATGCTGCGGGTTACAGCCGGAGCGTTCTGCCTGAGGACGACCCCATCCAGCCCTATCTGGACGCGGGGGAGGCTGCTCCAGAGTACCGGGTTGAACTGCACAATGAGGGTACGCCTGAGGCAGAGACGGAGTTCGTATTTCTGCGGCCCTGGACTGAGGTGCTCTCCAGCTATTTGAGGCCGGTGTGGCTCATCGGCACGCTCGCGGCGCTTGTGCTGCTGGCGTATACTAATCTGAGCTTTTATGCGAAGTTGCGCCGCACTCGGCGGCCCATAGGCAGCACGGAGGCGGGACTGCCCGCCTATGAGACGGACGCGATAGCCTCGCCCTGCCTCTTCGGGCTGTTCCGGCCCGCCATCTATGTCCGCGCGGAGGACGCGGGACGGCTCCGGCACGTCCTGGCGCATGAGGACTGCCACTTCCGGCATCTTGACCACATCTGGGCGCTGCTGAGGGCGGCCTGCCTCGCCGTCTACTGGTGGGACCCGTTGGTCTGGCTGGCCGCGGCGCTCTCCCGCACGGACTGCGAGCTCGCCTGTGACGAGGCCGCGCTCTCGCGCCTCGGCGAGGCCGAGCGCATCCCCTACGGCGAGACGCTCATCACCGTGGCCGCCAAACCAAGACCGGGCGAGCTCCTGCGCGCCAGCAGCCCCATAGGTTCCGGCAAGCGCGAGCTCAAGGCCCGCATCCTGGCCATCGCCTGCCGCGGCAGGCGCCTCGTCGTCCCCGCCGTCCTGGCCGTGTGCCTCTGCCTCTTCTGCGCTGCCTGCGCCTTCACCGGGGCGGAAAATGCCGCGCCGGCCGAGGACATGCGCGCCTATGTGCTGGGCCTTGACACAGAGGACACGGCGGACACGGCGCTGCGCGTGGAGAAGGCCGGACTGAAGTCGAACTATATAGAGCTAACAGATGAGGAGATGCAGCAGCTGGCCGGATGGCTGGATGCGCTCGAGGCGGACCAGTCAAGCGTCGGCAGCATGCCCGCGGCCCCGGTATCGCTTGAGTGGGGCGGGCTGACCTACCGCTTCACGCGCGGCGGCACCGTCCTGGCGCCGGACTTCCGCAGCAGCCAGCCCGAGGCAGTCGAGGCCTGTGAGCTGCTGATAGGCAAGGCCGAGGATGCCGGGCTCATCGCCTCCGCGGAGCTGGACGACATCGTCATGCGCAGCATGCTCATCGGCGCGGAGCCAGTCTACGGCGAGACCTGCAGCTTCGAGCTTGTCGTCAAGACGAAATTTGCCGACGGTACGACGCGGGACGCCGCCGTCTCCAGCGACTTCGTGTATGTAGACGGCGTGCTTTACCGGCTGTACAAAGCGGATGACGCCCCCGAGACCACGCCAGCGGACGGCTCTGACCGGGACGACGCTTGGGACGAGGCCTGGGACGGCTGGGAGGAGGACCTTGAGGGCCTGAACGACGACTGGGGTGAGCTGCCCGAGGTCATCTACCGGGAGGGCTCCCTCAGCTCTCTGGGCGAGGAGGCCGAGAGCCTGCTGAACGGGGGCACGGAGGGCTTCTTCGAGGCTTACGATGGCGGCCTCGTCCGCGTGAACGTGCCCGGCGACGCCTGTGAGCGCATAACGGACCTTGTGCGCGTGCGCGACGCGTTTTATTACAGGGCCGAGGGCGAAATATCGCCGGAGGATGCAGCGGAGGTGCTTTTTACCTACCTGCTCGAGAGCTCAAATGCTTTGCCTCAAGAGGACTTCCCCTTCGTGATTGAAAAAGCTGAAGGCTCAGCGATGAGCATTGCGGAGCTGGATGAGGACATGTGGCTTGTCACGCAGTACCTGCACTTCATCTTTGAGGGCCGCGGCGGCAACATGTCGAGCGGGAACATGACCCTCTCGGGCAGTGGGCAGTACATACTCATGCGAAACGGCAATGACTGGCGGCTCCAGCTGCTGGACGGCCTGCTACTGCAGGCGCAGTACGGCGAAGAAAATTGAAAGGTAGTTTTTACATGCTGGAATACAAAGCCGATACGCAGAAGCTCATAGAGGGCGAGGGACTGGACGAAAACATGGTACACGACATCGTGGTCGAAAACATGGAGCTGCAAACAGCGGGCCAGCACGGATAAAGGGAAGAAGCATCAGGGGCGCAGCACATTCGGCACAGGAGCAGAGTATGTATGAGCAGGAATACGAGTGATGCGAAGCGCTTTCATTGTTAAGAGCCTTGACCCCATTGAAGGAGGTTCCAAATGACAAAAACAGCCGGTCAAAGGACCGGCTGTTTTTACACTTATACATACTGTCTTGAGTCACAAGCTTGAAAGCAATCTATAAGTCTCGGAGCGTTTTACAGTTCCGGGGCTTTTTATATTTTAGCTTATTTCGTCAAGGCGTTTATAAAGGGTGCTTCGAGATATGCCCATTTCCTTTGCTACCTTGCTCTTATTGCCATTATACTTTTTCATCAACTCAACGATTAAGCGAGTCTCGTGCTCCTTGATGCTTTGCATTGGGGATAACGTCTTTGAGTCGATGCTGTCAGGAATGGTTGGAGAGATTGATTCGTAAGCAAGTGAGGTGTACCCACCAGGGTTGACCAAGGGCTCAAAACCGGCCCCTGGACCTGTTGATGAAAGCTGTCGCATTACATCCTTTGGCAGGTTCTCCATTGTCACGGTGTCTGAGACCGTAAGCACAGCACACTTTTCCACCACATTTTTCAGTTCACGGACATTGCCAGGCCAATAGTAATGCCTGAAAAGCTCCATTACCTCTGGCGAGATGGTTACCATCGGAACCCTGTTTTTTCGAGCTGCACTCTCTAGCAGGTATGGGACGAGAATGTCAATGTCTCCTGTCCTTTTCCTGAGAGGGGGTAGTTCAATTCTTATAACATTCAGCCTGAAATACAAATCCAGCCTAAATGTACCATGTTGAACACATTTCCAGAGATCACGGTTTGTGGCAGCGACAATACGTACGTTAACAGGATAGTATTTGCTGCCTCCTATTCGGCAGACAACTCGGTCCTCAAGGATGCGTAGCAGCGAGCACTGCATATCCATGGGCATTTCCGCAATTTCATCAAGGAATATTGTACCGCCATTCGCTAGTTCAAACTTACCAGCTTGTCCGCCACGTTTTGCTCCAGTGAAGGCTCCATCCTCATAACCCATGAGTTCGCTGCTTATCAAATCCTTTGGTATAGATGCGCAGTTGAGCGGAATAAAGGGTCCGGTATTTCTTGGACTAGCCTCGTGTATGGCCTGAGCAACCAGTTCTTTGCCAGTACCGCTTTCACCTAAGATAAGTACATTCCCCAGGCCCTTTGCGGCCCGCTTTGCGCTCTCTATAGCTTCTGCGAATTCATCTGACCGTCCGATTAGACTGCTGAAAGAATAAACAGCTTTGGACTTTTGAGTCTTTTCGGCCGGCTGGCAGGGTACGAAAAAAATCTTAAATCCGCATCCTTCAACATACTGGCCGTAAACAGTGTAGGCGTTGTCCTCACCTGAAGAACAGTGAAGAAGAAGGGTAGAACTGAAGTCTTCCTTGGAACCTCGCTTGAGCTGAGGAAGGTTTGCAACCTCGGGCATAAAGCCGGAAAGAGCCTCGGGCTCTTCCTTAGAATGGGCTTTTCCAAATTCTTTGGTGTATAGCTCGTTTACGAATATAACGTTCATTTTCGCGTCTACAAGCATCATTATATCGTTGCCCTGCTGCGCGATTTTTTCCAAAAAATTAATCCTACTTGCTAGATTGGGGTATATGAAGTCGCTGGCGGCAGAAATGTCTTCAGCTTCTAATATGAAATTGATGGAATCATGTATTGGCTTGCAGTACACCTCTTCCGGTACAAAAATTAGGTTTACCGATCTAAAACGACGCCCGACTTTGGAGACGTATCTTGCATAACATATATACTTTGTAAAGATGTTCAGATAGTTTTCTTGCCCTACACGTCGACAGGTTTTTAGAGGAGATTTCAGTGCAATATTGGCGACAAAGACTCCGACATTTTTTTCTGAAAAATTAGTCCCAATGCGGACTCCGTCAGCTTTGAGGCGCTTGAGAAGTTCTGGATCGCCTGCTTTGTTATAAGCAGAAAGGGTTTCATCTAGATAAAATATGGCGCATCCGTGCATGGCCAAAAGCTTTTCCTTGCTGCTGTAATAACCGTTGAGATAGCTCAGATGATATCTGTGAAGCTCATCGATGCGCCTGAAAACTTCGAAATCCCGCTGCTTGTCTGTCAACTTCATGTCGACATCAATTCCAAGCGACATGGATGATTTCCATTCGTTGACGATGGCCAAATATTCATTCGGCACATTACCAATTTGACCCTTTATGCACAAATCTTTAATCCGTGACAGCTTGTTATCCCGGATGCTTGTAAGGTGATCCATGGTAATTTTGCCTCCTTGTAAGTTAAAGCGAGAACAGCAGGCTTGTGTTTAGTAATTATACAAAATTGCCTGTGATTTTGTCAATATCCACAATAAAAACGCAGATATATATGTGCCATGCGCATAAAATTAGAAATAATGACCTTAGAGCAAAATGGAGGTGTATGAATTTTAGACAACTGTGTATGAGCACGTATTAATTATAGACATATTTAGACGCTTTGATAAAATTACATTTTTTGTGAATATTGAATGAGGCTTGTTTTTACTGTGATAGTCAACAATTTTGCTGTTATGTTT